>Ga0153990_1000032_pt1 | contig 58277 bp, 55 predicted proteins | sample TSNC074MetaG_FD_104739 | JGI IMG/M metagenome (GOLD analysis project Ga0153990, IMG submission 104739) | Attine ant fungus gardens microbial communities from North Carolina, USA - TSNC074 MetaG | ecosystem: Host-associated > Fungi > Mycelium > Unclassified | place: USA: North Carolina, Jones...
ATTTAGCCAAGGCTATATATATTAGAACTATCTACAAGATAGACTTTCTCTATCCGGATGGGTAAGGTGGCGGCCTCTTTGGGGAGTAGCCTGCTTCCACCGCGGTGGAAAGCGTCCTGATCAACATACTCGGCAACCGCCGTGGTCAGGACAGCCAGTCAGGGTTGGCGAGACCAGAGGCATCACCGCGCCACGCCGGGCGTGCGGGGATGTCTTGTGGATCGAGCCCGGCCGGCGCTGTCACGATGAACCCCGCTTCCCTGATGTTTCTGGCCTTCGCCATGTCCACCGATGCCTTCGCCGCCGCGGTCGGCAAGGGCGCCAGCCTGCACAAGCCCTGCCTGCGCGAAGCCCTGCGCACCGGCGCCATCTTTGGCGTCATCGAAGCCATCACCCCGGTAATCGGCTGGGCCGTCGGCCTCACCGCCGCCCAGTACGTCCAGCCCTGGGATCACTGGATCGCCTTCACCCTGCTCACCGTGCTCGGCCTGCGCATGATCTGGGCCGGCTTCGGCGCGCCCGAGGCCGAGGAAGAAAAGCCCCGCCAGCATTCCTTCATGCTGCTGGCCCTGACCGCCGTGGCCACCAGCATCGATGCCCTCGCCGTGGGCGTGGGCCTGGCCTTCATCGACGTCAACATCATCACCGCCGCCCTGGCCATCGGCCTCGCCACCATGATCATGGTCACCACCGGGGTGATGCTGGGCCGGGTGATGGGCAATCTGGTCGGCAAGCGCGCGGAAATGCTCGGTGGCGTGGTGCTGATCGTGATCGGCGCGGCCATCCTGCATGAACACCTGGCCGCCGTTGCCAGCTGATGGCTCGCCTCTGGCGTAGCGCCCTCCTCGTCCTGGCCGCCCTGCTGCTGGCCGCCTTGGGCTTTCTCGCCTGGCAGCGCTTCTGGCCGGCCCAGGCCGCTCCCGGCTGGCGCTACGAAGTGGCCCATGCCGACATCGCCAAGGCCAGCGCCCTGGCCTGGCAGGGCGATGCCCTGCTCACCGCGGAAGAACTCAAGGATGGCAAGGGCCGGCTGCTGCGCATCGATGCCCAGGGCCGGCGCAGCGTGCTCAGCGAGGGGCTGTACAAGCCCGACGGCCTGGTGCCCTACCAGGACGGCTTCGCCTACAGCCAGGAAGGCGGCACCCATCCCATCCGCTGGTTCGACGCCGCCGGCAGTCGCGATCTCTTCACCGGTATCAACGCCCAGGGGCTCTGGGCCGAAGGCAAGCGGCTCTATGCCGTGGAAGACCGCAAGGGGGCCGGCCGCCTGCTGCGCTACGACGCCGCCGATGGCAGCCTGACCGTACTGCGCGAGCACCTGGACGAGGCGGAGTCCTTTACCCGCTGCCCGGACGGCAGTGCCTTCTATACCGAGAAATCCCGCGGCCTGGTGCGCCAGCTGAGCGACGATGGCCGGGATCCGCCGGCGCTGCGCGATCTGCGCGAGCCGAGCTTTCTGCTCTGCGACCGCCGCGGCCTGTGGATCAGCGAAGACTCCACCCACCGCGCCCGTCTGCTGCTCTGGGATCGCCAGTCGGCCCCGCGCGCCATCCTGACCTTCCTGCGCGCGCCCCAGGCCTTGCTGCCGCGGGGCGACGGCTATCTGCTGGCCGAAGGCGGTCGCGACCGCATCATCGCCCTCGAACCGCGTTAAAGCATGCGCTTCAAGGTGTCGTCCTTGCGCACCAGGTGATGCCAGAGCGCGGCCAGCAGGTGCAGGCCGATCACCCAGTAGAAGGCCTTGCCGAGCCAGAGGTGCACGCCCTTGAGCGTCTTCGCCAGTGCCGGGTCCACCGGGAAGGGCGAAGGCAGCGCCCAGGTGCTGGACGGGATCTTGACCGCGCCGATGGTCAGCCAGACGGTGAACAGCCCGAGCAGCGGCTGGGCCAGCAGAAAGGCATAGAGCGCGTAGTGGGTCAGTCGGCCGATGGTCTCCAGGCTTCGCGTCAGCGGCGGCGTGATCGGCGGTACCGGATGGCGGTGGCGCACCAGCAGCCGCGGCAAGACCAGCGCCAGGACCAGCAGGCCCACCCAGAAATGGCTGAGCGTCACCCACTGGCGCTCCAGTGAGCCCCGCTCGAACTGCCCGCGGTTGAGGATCAGCACATAGGCCAGCAATACCAGCAGGGCCATGAGCCAGTGCAGCAGCCGGGCGCTGCGCGCATAGCGGGAGACAGAGGAAGCGGAAGGCATGACGGGATCCTGCGACTGAGATGAAGAGGCGCCGGCAGTGTAGCGGCGCCTCGGAGCCAAGGGTAAGACGGCCGCGGCGCTAACCGCAGGGCGCCGCCGTGGTATCCAGCAGCAGGGTGCTCAGCTGTTGCGGCGGCTGGTGCACCAGGCCGGTGGGCGATTCGCAGACACGCTGCACGAAATTGTCGCTGAACAGCAGCTTGCCATGGACGAAGTACTCGTCGGGGCGGCGATTGGGATTGTCGATACGGGTCCCCAGCCGCTCCGCCAGCCAGCTGCCGGCCTCGTAGTGGCTGATCCAGCGCTCGCCCTGCAGCTCGGCCAGGGCCTCTGCCGGGGCCTCCCGCGCCACCACGATCACCGGCACGTCGCTGACCTCGGGCACCAGGTCGTTGTGCCCCCAGTGACCGCCCTCCCCCAGCCGCTGGCCATGGTCGCCGGTGATGATCAGATAGCGCTCGCCGTCCAGGCGGTCGAAGTCGGCGAGGATCTCGGCGAGCAGGCCGTCGAGATAGTGCAGGGAATTATCGTAGGCATTGGCCTGGCCCTCGGCCCCGCTATCCGGCCAGGGCGCCGGGGTGCGCTCGTGGCGATAGTTCTGCGCATAGGGCAGGTGCGCGGTGCGCAGGTTGAGCACCACGAAGTTGCGCGGCGCCCACCGCTGTTCGTCGATGATCTCCAGCAGGGCACGGTCCTGGCGTTGCAGGAAGCGCAGCGGATGGTCCTCGCGGGTGATGGCGACGTCCAGGTAGCGACTGCCCAGGTGCGCCAGCAACTTGGACTCCTGGGACGACAGCCAGTGGGTGCGAAAGCCGGCGGCCTGAGCGAAGCGAAACAGGTTGATCTCGCCGCTGCGCAGGCGTCCGTCCTGGCCCGGTTCGCGGATCGGATTGAGCAGGTAGGGCAGGCTCACGTCGGTGGCCACCCCTGCCGCCACGCCGGGGCGGATCAGCGTTTGGGGATTGGCCGCCAGATAGGCCGACAGCTTTGGCGTGGTATCGCGCGCATAGCCAAAGGCGCCCAGGCGATCGCTGCGCAGGGAATCGGCCACCACCAGCCAGACGTGCCGCGCGCTGCTGGGCACCGGGGCCAGTCCATAGGGCGCATAGGCGGTGGGCGGCAGGACGACGTCGTCACGCCCGGCCAGGCGCACCGCCCAGGCGGAAAAGGCGTTGAGGCTGTTGTGCAAGCCGCTGCGCGCGGGGCTGGGCACGAAGGCATCGAGATTGCGATAGGTGGCGCGATAGGGTTTGGACAGCAGCACCGCGGCGATCAGGATCAGCGCCCAGCGACTGGCCGGCAGCGGCACCCGGCCGGGCAGCTGAAGATGCAGGGCGATCAGCAGTCCATAGGGCAGCCCCACGCACAGCAGCACCGGCCAGTGTTCGGGCAGGCTGAGCCACAGCGTCTGACGCACCTCCGCGGTGTCGCCCAGCAGGGCCTGGATGTCGATGGCGCTGAGCGGCTCGCCGAAGAAACTCAGGTTGCCCAGCTGCAGCAGCTGCATCAGGGCGAACCCCAGCAGGATGAACGCCGCCAGGCGCGGCAGATTGCTCAGCCAGAGCGCCAGGCTGAACACCCAGAGCGCAGCCACATAGCCCGCTTCCAACTCGGCGCGGTTGTTTGGCGTGAAGCCTTGCTGCAGGAAGTCGTCGGCCAGCAACAGCAGGCAACTCAGACTGCTCAGGAGCAGCAGATTGCGCCAGGGTCGCCAGCCCGAGGCGCGGGGGCGGGAGAAGGCTGCGAGCAGCATCAGGGCGCCCGGCGCCCGCGCGAAGGGAGACTGGGGAAGGCGATCATGAGCGGGCTCCGGCGACAGGGAGCCGCTACCCTGAGGGGCGAACCTTAATGAAGTCTTAGCAACTCATGCGCAGTAACAGATGACCAAGGGGTCAGCTGACTGCCCGATCCGCTTGACCCTGAAGTCACTTCAGGCTTCAGGATGGTCAGCGAAGGGCCCGTGCCCACTGCCTCCTCAATGCTCCGGAGACCTGTAGATGAGTGGCTGCACCTCTCACCACGATCATGACCACGACCACGACCACGACCACGATCATCAGCATGGCCACGACCATGGCCATGGCCATGGTCATTCCCACGCCCCGCGGGTGACCGCCGACAACGAGCGCAAGCTCAAGCTGGTCTTCGCCCTCACCTTTGGCTACGCCATCGTCCAGGCCGTGGGCGGCTGGTGGTCCGGCTCCCTGGCGCTGATCGCCGATTCCGGTCACATGGTCTCGGATGCCGCGGCCCTGCTGCTGGCGCTGGTGGCCTACCGGGTTGCGGCCAAGGCGGCCAATGCGCGCTTCACCTATGGCTTCCACCGGGTGCGCATCCTCGCCGCCCTGACCAATGGCGTCGCCCTGCTGCTCTTGGTCCTGTGGATCGGCTGGGAAGCCATCATGCGGCTGCGCGAGCCCACCGAGGTGCTGTCCGGCCCCATGCTGGCGGTGGCGGTGCTCGGCCTGGTGGTCAATATCGTCGGCTTCGTGGTGCTCAACGGCGGGCACAAGGACGACAGCAACCTGCGCGGCGCCCTGCTCCATGTGGCCGGCGACCTGCTGGGTTCGGTGGGCGCCATCGTCGCCGCCCTGGGCATCCTCTGGACCGGCTGGACCTGGCTGGATCCGGCGCTGTCGATCCTGGTCGCCCTGCTGATCGTCAAATCGGCCTGGACCCTGGTGCGCGATGCCGGCGCGGTGCTCTTGCAGGCGGCGCCGCGGGAATTCGACACGGCCGGTGCCACGGCGGCGGTCCGCGCCCTGCCGGAGGTGGCCGAGGTGGGCCATCTGCACGTCTGGACGCTGACCGATGAAACCCGCATCGCCACCCTGCACATCACCCCGGCGCCGGGCAGCGATCCCCTGCGCTTGCCGACCCTGGTGGGCGAGCTGCTGCGCAGTCGTCACGGCCTGCAGCACGTGACGGTGCAGGTGGATCCGCCCGGTACCCTCGACGGGCACTGCGCCTAATCGGGCGTGGACCGGTCGTCGAGCGGACGACGGCGACCGGTCAGCATCGACAACGGCAGGTTGTCGCCCACCCTCAGACTTTCCACCACGGCGGCCACGGCATGCAGGCAGACCAGCGCCAGCAGGCCGTTGGCGAAGCAGGCGTGCAGGTCCTCGGGCCAGTCGGCGCCCCAGAGGGCATCCACCTCGCGAATGAGGAAGCCGGTGACGCCCAGGCCGCCGATGGCGGCCATCATCAGCAGCATCACCAGGGCGCCCAGCGGCGAATGGCCGAGACGATGATGGGGCCGCCCCTGCCAGAGATCGCGCAGATGGGCGCCCAGCCGCGCGCGGGTCGGCCAGCAGTCGCTCCAGCGCGCGCTGCGCGGGCCGACGAAACCCCAGACCAGGCGCACCAGCAGCCAGGCGCTGGCGTAGTAGCCGATCCAGCGGTGCCAGAAGGCGCCCTTCTCGTAGAAGAAGTAGTTGGCGAAGAAAGCAGCGGCGACCGACAGGTGGAACAGCCGCACCAGGGGATCCCAGAGCCGCACGGTCGCCGCGCTCATCAGCTGCCGATCTCGCTCTTGACCGCCTTGCCGCTCACCGGATCGTGATAGATCTCGACCTTGCGCCTGTCCTTGTCGAAGCCGTAGATCTCGTAGCAGTTGCCCTTGGTGATCTTGAACTTCTTGATCTCGTAGCCCTGGTCACGCAGCTGCGCCTGGAATTTCTCGGCGTCCTGCCAGGTGGACTTGTCCGCCTGGGTGCACTGGGGTTCGGCGGCGAGGGCCAGGGGACTTGCGAACAGCAACGGCAGCAACAGGCGGCGCATGGCGACACTCCTCGTGGTGGGAGTGGCCAGACTCGACGGCGAAGCTTAATGCAGTCTTAGGATGCAACGCCCGGTAACAGTTGCCCCTGCCGCTGCGCCAGGACGCCAGCGATGATGGCGGGCTAGAGCCTTCAAAACGAGAGGAACGCGGTCGTGCGGGTACTGCTGGTGGAAGACGATGCGGCCCTGGCCCAGGGCATCCGCATGGCCCTGCGCGGCGAGGGCTATACCCTGGACTGGGTGGCCGACGGCCTGGCCGCCGAACACGCCCTGGCCGCCGAGCGCTTCGACCTGGTGCTGCTGGACCTGGGCCTGCCGCGCCTCGACGGCCTCGACCTGCTGCGCCGCCTGCGCAGCCAGCCCGACGGCCAGGTGCCGGTGCTGGTGCTCACCTCCCGCGACGCCAAGGCCGATCGCATCCAGGGCCTGGATGCCGGCGCCGACGACTACCTGGTCAAGCCCTGCGACCTGGACGAACTCAAGGCGCGCCTGCGTGCCCTGATCCGCCGCAGCTGTGGCCGCGCGCAACCGCTGCTGGAGCACGCCGGCATCAGCCTCGACCCGGCCAGCCAGGTGGTGCACTACCGCGGCGCCGAGGTGGTGGTGACGCCCATGGAATACCAGCTGCTGCACCAGCTGCTGTTGCGGCCGGGCGCCGTCATCACCCGCGAGCGCCTGAGCAATACCCTGTATGGCTGGCAGGAAGCCGCCTCGGGCAACACCCTGGAAGTGCTCATCCACAACCTGCGCAAGAAGCTCGACAGCGGCCTGATCCGCACCGTGCGCGGGGTGGGCTATCTGCTGGAGCGTCAGCCATGATCGCCATCCGCACCCGCATCCTCGCCCCCACCCTGGCCCTGGTGCTGGCTGGCAGTCTGGCCCTGGCTCTGCTGGCGCTGCGCGACAGCCATCGCGAGATCGAGGGCATCTACGACGCCCAGCTGGTCCAGGGCGCGCGCCTGCTGGAAGGCCTGCTGCAGGCCGGCACGCCGGCGGCGGATCGTTGGCCGGAGCTGATCCGGGTGTTCGATCGGGCCATGCAACCCGTTCCCGGCAGCGTGCCGGCGCACCCCTACGAGAATCAGCTGACCTTCCAGGTCTGGACCGCCGATGGCCGGCTGCTGGCCCGCTCCGGCAATGCGCCGCGGCTGACCGAGGTGCCGCCGGAGGGCCTGCACGAGGTGTTCGAGAACGGGCGCGAATGGTGCGGGATGCTGGTGCGTACCGCCGATGGCGGCCTGCGCATCTGGGTCGGCGAGCGCGAGGACCTGCGCCAGGACCTGATCCAGCGCATCGTCAGCCATACCCTCTGGCCGACGCTGGTGGGCCTGCCGCTGCTGGTCGGGGTGCTCTGGCTGCTGCTGGGTTGGGGCCTGCGACCGCTGCAGGATTTCGCCCGCGGACTGCGCGAGCGCGATCCCCACAGCCTGGCGCCGCTGCCGACCGGCCCGCTGCCGCCGGAGTTGCAACCCATGCGCGGCGCCCTGGATCACCAGCTCGCCCAGTTGCGCGCCCTGCTCGATCGCGAGCGGCGCTTCATCGCCGACGCCGCCCATGAATTGCGCACGCCCCTGGCGATCCTCGACCTGCATGCGCAGAACGCCCAGCGCGCCGAGACGGCCGCCGAGCGGGACGAAGCCCTGGGCTATCTGCGCCAGGGCGTCAGCCGGGCCACCCGCCTGGCCAGCCAGTTGCTGACCCTGGCGCGACTGGAACCCGGTGCCACCCTGGTCCAGCCGCTGGCCCTGGAGCCCCTGGTACGCGAAGAGCTGGCGGAATTGACGCCGCTGGCGCTCAGGCAGCAGGTGGAGCTGGTGCTGGCGGCCCAGGCCGGACCGCCGGTGCTCGGCGATCCGGACGCCATCGCCATCGCCCTGCAGAATCTGGTGACCAACGCCCTGGCCTTCGCCCCCGCCGGCAGCGCGGTGGAAGTCGGCATCGAGGCCAGCCAGGACCAGGGCGTCCTGCTACGGGTGGAGGATCGCGGGCCCGGGGTGGACGAGGCCGAGCTGGCGCGGTTGTGCGATCGCTTCTACAGCGCCGGCAACCCCCAGGGTGCCGGGCTGGGGCTGGCCATCGTCGAGACCATCACCCGCCGCCTGGGCGGTGCCCTGACCTTCAGCAATCGCCCCCGGGGCGGCTTCTGCGTGGAGTTGCGCCTGCCGCGCGCCGGCTAGGTTTTAACAGCTAGGCCCGCTGGTAGCCGCGCGCCACCACCGGGCGCTCCGGGCGGGTCAGGCGCAGGCCGAGGCCCATCAGCAGCACCACGCCGACCGCCATCAGCAGCCAGGCGTTGGCCAGGCTGTCCAGGTAGTCGCGCAGGATGCCGGCGGCCAGCGGCGCCAGGCTGGCGATCAGGTAGCCACCGCCCTGGACGAAGCCAAGCAGCGCGCCGGCGTCGGCGGGATCGCGCACCTTGTCCATCGCCAGGATCAGCGACAGCGGAAACAGCGCGCCGATGCCCAGGCCGAGCAGGATGGCGGTGGGCACCGCCAGCTGCAGCGGCGCCAGCGCCAGGCACAGCAGCCCCACCAGCACCACGCCGAGCACCCCCAGCACCAGCGGCCGGCGATTACGCAGGCGGGCGATGGTCGCCGACAGCAGGAGACCGGCGCTGACCTCGGCCAGACTCACCCCGCCCAGCAGCAGGCCGCTGTCGGCCGGTTGCCAGCCGAGGCCGGTGTAGTACGGCGGCAGCCAGGCCAGCACCAGGGTGTAGGCCGCGGTCCCGATGCCGAAGAAGGCCAGCAGCAGCCAGGCCTGGCGCTGCCGCCAGGGTTGCGCGCGGGGTGCCGCGTCCTGCGCCGGCGCATCCGGACGGGCCAGGGCCAGCCAGACGCCGAGCGCCAGCAGCACCGGCAGGGTCCAGAGCGCCAGGCCCTGGGCCCAGCCCCACTGCTCGGCCAGGGGCGCGGCGGTGGCCGCCGCCATGGCCGCGCCGCCCATGATGCCGGTGGTGTAGAGGCCCATGAGGGTACTGGTGCGCTGCGGATGGCAGCGGCGGATATAGGCGGGGATCAGCGCCTGGACCAGGGCGATGCCGACGCCGCCCAGTCCGGCGGTGAGGATCAGCCCCAGGCCGCTCGGCTCTTCCCAGCGCAGGGCATTGGCCAGGGCCAGCAGCAGCAGGCCGAGGGCGATGCCACGGCGTTCGCCGAGCCAGGCCTGCAGACGGGCGCCACCCAGGGCGCAGAGGCCCATGGCGGCGATGGGCAGGGTGGTCAGCGCCCCGGCGCCACTGCCTTCCAGGCCGGTGGCGGCCTGGATGCCATCCAGCAGCGGCCCGATGGCGGCCAGGATGGGTCTGAGGTTCACGCCGACCAGCAGCACCAGCAAGACGGCCAGGAAGGCATCCTGGCGCGGTGCCGGCGTGTTCGGGGATGAAGGCGACGCGGAAAGCATGGACAATCTCCAGAGTGACGCGATATTTCTCTTGATGAGAAGTATCTTAACATCAAGATATATTCCTGAGGTAAGCCAATGGCCGATCGCGCCGAATTCGCCGTGGACCAGTGGCACCGCGAGCGCCCCGACCTGGATGCCCTGCCCATGCGCCTGGTCGGTCGCCTGGGCGAGATGGCCCAGGTGCTCAATCGCGACGTCCTGCAGCCCTTCTTCGACGAACACCGGCTGCACTATGGCGAATTCGACGTCCTGGCCACCCTGAGGCGCGCCGGCGAGCCCTATGCCCTGAGTCCGACCGTCCTCTATGAATCGGCCATGATCTCCTCGGGCGGCATGACCAATCGCCTCGACCGCCTGGAGCGCGCCGGGCTGATCGAGCGGCGCAAAAATCCCGAGGATCGCCGCAGCACCCTGGTGGCCCTCACCACGGACGGCTTCGCCCTGATCGACGGCCTGATGGCCGCCCACGTCGACAACGAACGCCGCGCCCTGGCCACCCTCAGCGAGGCCGAGCAGCGGCAGCTGGATGCCCTGCTGGGCAAGTGGCTGGCCGGCCGCGCGCCGTCCTGACGGCCATGTACCTCGACTTCAGCTCGTGCAATGGCCTCCACGCCGTGGCCCAGGACTATGCCCATGGCGAGCGGGTGCCGCCCCATCGTCATCGCCAGGCGCAGCTGATTCACGCCCTCTGCGGCATCGTCATCGTCAATACCGCCCAGGGGCGCTGGGTGGTGCCGCCCGGGCGCGGCGTCTGGGTGCCCGCCGGCGAAGAGCACGATCTGCACCTGCTGGGCCGGGTCGAGGTGCGCACCCTGTTCGTCGATCCCCAGGCGCGCGCCGAGTTGCCGACGCGCTGCCAGCTGATCGCCGTCTCGCCGCTCCTGCGCGAACTCATCCTGGCCGCCCTGCCCCTGCCTGCCGATCGACCGGCCGAGGGGCGTGCCCGCTCTATCCTGCAGCTGATGCTCGACGAGTTGCAGGGCTCGCCCACCGCCGGCCTGCACCTGCCCTGGCCGGTGGATGCCACCCTCGCCGCACTCTGCCGCCACCTGCGTCAGCACCCGGGCGAGCGCTGGACGCTGACCCGCGCCGCCGCGCGGCTGGCGGTCAGCGAGCGCACCCTGAGCCGGCTGTTCCTCAAGGAAACCGGCCTGACCTTCGGCCAGTGGCTGCAGCGGGCGCGGCTGGATTCCAGCCTGACCTCCCTGGCCGCCGGCCACGCCATCGTCGACGTCGCCCTGGACCACGGCTATGCCAGCCCCAGTGCCTTCGCCACCCGCTTCCGCCAGGTGCTGGGGGTGTCCCCTTCCGCCTATCGCGGCCAGACGGAGTTGCCCCCCGTCCCTAGCCCGCCACCCGGCCCAGATCGGCCGGATCTATGATCCCCAGCGGCGCGGCCTGCGCTGGGTAGGCGGCCAGGGCCAGGCGACCGCCATAGGGATGGCGCGGATGGATGGTCAGCTGGTTGCAGGCCTCCACCACGCTGGCCACCTCTTCCAGGCGGGAGAAGTCGATGCCCGGCGTGATGCCCTGGCTGTAGAGATTCAGCGCCAGGGTCACCAGATCGACGTTGCCGGTGCGTTCGCCGTTGCCGAACAGACAGCCCTCCACCCGCGTGGCCCCGGCCAGCTGGGCCAGTTCGGCGCAGGCGACACCAGTGCCACGGTCGTTGTGCGGATGGACGCTGATGGTCACATGGGGCGCCGGACCCAGGCCGCGGATGAAGCCCTCGATCTGGTCGGCATAGACATTGGGCGTGGCCACTTCCACCGTCGCCGGCAGATTGAGGATCAACGGGCGCTCCGCCGAGGGCTGCCAGGCCTCGCGCACCGCCTGGCAGATCTCCAGGGCGAAGTCGGCTTCGGTGAAGCAGAAGGTCTCGGGCGAATACTGATAGGTCCAGGCCGTCTCCGGCTGGGCGTCGCACAGGGCGCGCACGCGCTGGGTACCGGCCTCCGCCATGGCCAGGGTGGCGGCGCGATCCTGGTCGAAGACCACCCGGCGAAACAGCGGCGCGGTGGCGTTGTAGAGGTGCACGATGGCGCGGGGCGCCCCAACCAGGGCCGCGAAGGTGCGCTCGATCAGCTCGCTGCGCGCGGGTGTCATCACCTGCAGCCAGAGATCGTCCGGCAGTCCGTCCGCGGTGACCAGTTCGCGCACGAAATCGAAATCGGTCTGGGACGCCGCCGGAAAGGCCACCTCGATTTCCCGGTAGCCGATCGCCAGCAACAGGGCGAAGAAGCGCCGCTTGCGCTCCAGCCCCATGGGCTCGATCAGGGCCTGGTTGCCATCGCGCAGGTCGGTGGAGCACCAGCGCGGTGCCTGGGTCAGCTGGCGGCCCGGCCATTGGCGGTCGGGCAACGGGGGCGCGGCAAAGGCGCGGTACTTGGTCTGGGGTTGCTTGAGCATGGGGGACTCCAGGACTGGGTCCCCGAGTCTGAGCGCCCCGCCGGTCCGCTGCGCTCGCGAGCAGGACAGCCCCCTGCGCGATCCGGACAGCCCGCGGCATGCAAAAAGCCGCCGGGGATGACCCGGCGGCTTGCTTGTCAGCGACCCGCGGTCAGCCCACCGAGATGCGCTCCAGCGGTACCGGCTTGAGCCGCGGCGTGAGCACATGGATGACCACGATGGCCACCAGGTAGGCACTGCCGGCGACGATGAAGATCGGCTGGTAGGACTTGAAGATCTCCAGGATGTAGCCGTTGTAGGTGGTCATCAGCATGCCGCCGATGGCGCCGGCGGTACCGCCGATGCCGATCACCGAGGCCACGGCTTCCTTGGGGAAGAGGTCCGACGGCAGGGTCATCAGGTTGGCCGACCAGGCCTGGTGGGCCGCGGCGGCGAGACCGATGATGCCCACCACCAGCCACAGGCTGGAGACGAACTGGGCGGTGACGATGGGCACGACCGCCAGGGCGCAGAGCAGCATGGTGGTCTTGCGCGCCAGGTTGGCGCTGCGGCCGAGCTTCATCTGCTTGGAGGAGCCCCAACCGCCCATCACCGAGCCGATGTCGGCCAGGATATAGATGGCGATCAGCGGCGGACCGAAGGATTTCAGATTCAGGCCGTAGGTCTTGCCAAGGAAGTCCGGCAGCCAGAACAGGTACAGCCACCAGATCGGATCGGTGAGGAACTTGCCGGCGGCATAGGCCCAGGTCTCGCGGAAGGTCAGCAGCTTGAACCAGGAGATCTTGACCGCGACGGCCGGCTTGGCCGATACCGGGGAGCCATCGTCGGCCTGGATGTAGGCCAGCTCTTCGCGACTCACCTTGGGGTGTTCGTGGGGGCGGCGATAGATCAGCAGCCAGGCGATCAGCCACAGGGCGGTGACCAGACCGATGGAGATGAAGGCCGCGCGCCAGCCCCAGGCCAGGGTGATGGCCGGCACCAGCAAAGGTGTGATGATAGGGCCCATGGCGGTGCCGGCGTTGAACAGCCCGGTGGCCTGGGCGCGTTCCTTTTGCGGAAACCATTCCGAGACCGCCTTGAGGCTGGCCGGAAAGCTGCCGGACTCGCCGAAGCCGAGGGTGAAGCGCACCAGCACGAAGTGGGTGACGGTATGGGCGATGCCATGACCGATGCTGGCGATGGTCCAGATGGTGAAGGCCAGGGCATAGCCGATGCGCACCCCGACCTTGTCGATGATGCGGCCAAAGGTCAGGAAGCCGATGGCGTAGGCGCACTGGAACCAGAACACGATCTTGGCGTAGTCGGTCTCCGTCCAGCCCAGGTCCGCCTGCAGCGTGGGCTTGAGGATGCCGATCATCTGGCGGTCGATGTAGTTGATGCCGATGGCGATGAACAGCAGGGCGCAGATCAGCCAGCGGTAGCGGGTGAAGCGGGAGACTTGCGGGGTAGCGGCGACGGGCGTGTCCTGCGGCCGCAGGGCGGACTCCGTCTCGGGAGTGACCTGGATAGTCATCGAATAGGCTTCCTGACTTGTTGTTATTGACCGGTGTGAACCGGGGTCGTTGGAAAGCTGTTACCAGATATTCATACGACATCGTATGAGTGACTTTGACAGGTGTCAATCCACCCAAAGCAGAGTGGTCAGACATCTCTCAAGTAGCTAGTCCCTGGCCACCCAAGTCAGTCTTCGCGCTCACCTCAGCCTCTCTGACCGGCCCCTGAACCCTACCTTAAAGAATCTGTGACGCGCCCGGCACTTTTTCGCCCCAAGCCGTCTAATGCCGGTCTTTGAGGCGAAGCCGTCGTCTCATCTCTTCTCGCCGAGCCTGCCGTGCCTGTCGCCGACATTCCTTCCCTGCTGGCGCGCCTTGCCGAGCTGGAGCAACGCAATCAGCAGCTGCGCCAGCAGCTCGATGCCCGCGCCGTGCCTGCGGAAAACAGCGCGACCCTGACCAGCGAACGCTACCAGTTCCTGTTCAACGCCATGGACGAGGGCTTCTGCATCATCGAATTCCTCGACGGGCCCCACGGCCCCTTGAGCGACTACATCCACATCGAGGCCAATCCGGCCTATGCAGCCCATGCCGGTATACCCAATGTGGTGGGCCAGAAGCTGCGCGACATGGTCGGCGACGAGGCTCAGGCCTGGCTCGACCGCTATGGGCACGTGCTGCGCACCGGCGAAGCCATCCGCTTCGAGCAGGAACTGGTGGCCACCGGGCGCTACCTGGAGCTGGCCGCCTTTCGCATCGAGCCGGCCAGCCGCCGCCAGGTCGCGGTGCTGTTCCAGGACATCACCGCGCGCAAGCGCGCCGAAATCGCCCTGCGGCAACTCAACGAAACCCTCGAAGAACGGGTGCAGGCGGCGCTGGCCGCCAACCGCATCCTGGCCAAGGTGGTGGACGCCGCCAGTGCAATGATCCATGTACTGGACTTCGATTTCCGCTGGCTGGCGGTCAATGGCTCCGGCGCCGATCTCTTCGAACAGGTCTTTGGCGTCCGCCCGCAGTTGGGGGCGTCCTACCGCTCGGCCCTGGACAGTCGCCCGGAGATCAGTGAACGGCTGTCCGCGCAGTGGCAGCGCGCCTTTACCGGCGAAGCCTTCAACGAGATCGTCTCGGTCGGCGAGGCACCGCTGCAGCGCCACTACGAACTGCAATTCAGCCCGCTGCTCGATGCCGACGGCCAGCGCATCGGCGCCTATCAGTTCGCCTACGACGTCACCGAGCGCCTCAACGAGCAGGAGCGCATCCGGCTGATGGAAGAAGCCCTGCGCCAGTCGCAGAAGATGGAGGCCGTCGGCCAGCTCACCGGCGGCATCGCCCATGACTTCAACAACCTGCTGACCGGCATCCTCGGCTCGCTGGAGATGCTCGACCTGCGCCTGCGCCAGGGCCGGCTGCAGGACCTCGAGCGCTACACCGGCACCGCCCGCAGCGCCGCCCAGCGCGCCGCCGCCCTGACCCACCGGCTGCTGGCCTTTTCCCGGCGCCAGACCCTGGATCCGCAACCGGTGGCGCTGGAGCAACTGGTCATCGGCCTGGAAGACCTGATCCAGCGCAGCATAGGTCCGCAGATCGCCCTGGAGCGCGAAGCCGATCCCCGGCTCTGGCTGACCCACATCGACGGTCTGCAGCTGGAAAACGCCCTGCTCAACCTCTGCCTAAACGCCCGCGACGCCATGCCCGACGGCGGGCGCATCCGTATCGTCCTGAGCAACGAGCGCCTGGACGCGACCCAGGCCGAGCGCCAGGCACTGCCCGTGGGCGACTTCGTGCGCCTGAGCGTGGGCGATACCGGGAGCGGCATGAGCGACGAGGTCCTCGCCCGGGTATTCGATCCCTTCTTCACCACCAAGCCCATTGGCCAGGGCACCGGCCTGGGACTGTCCATGGTGCATGGCTTCGTGCTGCAGTCGGGTGGCGAGATCCGCATCGACTCCGCGCCTGGCGCCGGTACCCGGGTACACCTCTATCTGCCGCGTCATCACCTGGCGCCGCTGGCCGACAGCACCTTGCCGGCCGAACCGGAGCCTCACGCCCCGGGCCACGGCGAGACCATCCTGGTGGTCGACGACGAACCCACCATCCGTACGCTGCTGGTGGAAGTCATGCTCGCCCAGGGCTACCGGGTACTGGAGGCGGCCGATGCCGCCACCGCTCTGGCCCTGCTCTCGCCCGATACCCCGCTGGACCTGCTGATCACCGATGTCGGCCTGCCCGGCGCCCTCAACGGCCGCCAGCTGGCCGACGCCCTGCGCGGACTGCGACCGGAGCTGCCGGTGCTGTTCATCACCGGTTATGCGGAAAGCCAGGTCATCGACGACGCCCATCTCGAAACCGGCATGCGGGTGCTGACCAAGCCCTTCACCCTGGATACGCTGGAGCGGCGGATCCAGGCGATGCTGCAAAGGGCCTGAGTCGCGAGCAGGTCAGGCGTGCCGTGATGTCTCTTTGCTATCATCGGCCCTCCGCGTCGCTACCCGTGCCCTCGCTCATGGACAAGCTCTCCCTGCTGCACCTCCTGCTGATCTTTACCGCCATCGCCTGCATGGCCCTGCTGGCCTCGCTGATCCGCTAGCGACGTTAAGCCAGCCATAAGCCGGGCGGTGGCAAGCTCTACTCCATGCCGAAAGGCATCGTAGAAGCTGACATCTGCGCTTTTAGCCCGGGAGGATCCCGGGCTTTTTTTCGCGCCGACAAAATGCGCAACAGTCCACGGGTCCGCGTTTTGCCACTCCAGCGCTCTCCGCCGGGCCTGGCATGATGGGGCTCTGGTCCAGGAGGGACAGCCATGATCACCAGGATGCCGTCAGCCCACGCTCAGTCGCTTGCCTTCGATGTCTGCCCGCTGGGCGCCGAGGTCCCGTCCCTGTCCATCGAGATCCTCCAGCAGGGCTTTCTGGCCCTGGATCATCATGGCCAGCTCGACATGAGTCGCATCATCAAGCGCCAGTTGCGCGAGCGCCTGGTCGAGCAGCTGGATGCCCATCTGCCCGTGGTCGCGGCCGCCGCACTGGAGCTGTCCGCTCCGCAGGTGCAGGCCGTGCCCCAGCGCCGCAGCCACGGCGGCTGACCGCCCCGCTCAGTCCCGGTAATCCGGCTCCAGCCGCAGCAGCTGGCGCTTCACGCTGTCCAGGTGCAGCCGCGCGCTGTCGGCGTTGCCCTGCAGCATCTGCTGGCAGGCCGCGTGCGCGATGGACGGTGCCACCGGCTTCAGCGGCCGACCGCTGGCCATGGCCTTGAGTTGCACCTCGGCGGCGCGCTCCAGGTAGTAGAGGTCGTCCCAGGCCTCGGCGATGCTTGGCCCCAGCACCAGGGGTCCGTGATTCTTCAGCATGACCACCGCCGCGTCCCCCGCCGCCCGGGCGATGCGTTCGCCTTCCGTGGCGTCCAGCGCCAGGCCGTTGTAGTCCTCGTCCACGCTCAGGCGGTCATAGAATTTCAGCGCGGTCTGCCCGGCCCAGACGAAGGGCTCGCCCTCCAGCAGACAGAGCGCCGTGGCATTGGGCATATGGGTATGGAAGGCCGCCCGTGCCCCGGGATTGAGGCGGTGCAGCTGGGCATGGATATGGAAGGCGGTGGCCTCGGGGGCGCCCTCGCCCATGACCACGCCACCGGCGAAGTCGCAGATCAGCAGCGAGGATGCCGTAACCTCGGCGAAGGCCAGGCCATAGGGATTGACCAGGAACAGCTCGTCGTGGCCGGGCACCACGAAGGAGAAGTGATTGCAGATCCCCTCGCCCAGGCCCAGGCGGGCAGCCATGCGGAAGCAGGCGGCGAGATCGATGCGGGCCTGGCGGATGGCCGGGGTGTCCAGATCGAGGTGACGGGCAGCGGCAGTGGTACTCGCGAAGGCGTGGGCCATAGGGGTGCTCCTTGGAAAGAGGCCGGAGTACTGCACAAAGGATGCCGCCCCCTGTCATGGCGCTGTCATCATAAAATTGCAGCAATCTCTTGTTACATCTCTGCCATCTTTCCTCCCTGCAGAGAGTCTTCCATGGCCTTCCTTCCCACTCGTCTCGCCCGTGCCTGCAGCCTCGCCCTTCTCGCCAGTTCGGCCGTCATGGCCGCCGAGCCGGCGCGCAACGTCATTCTGTTCATCCCCGATGGCCTGCGCGCCAACATAGTCGACACCCAGACCGCACCGAATCTGGCCCAGTTGCGCCGCGAGGGCGTGAATTTCCAGAACAGCCATTCGCTGTTCCCGACCTTCACCACGCCCAATGCCTCGGCCATGGCCACCGGGCACTACCTGGGCGATACCGGGGATTTCGGTAACACCATCTACACCGGCTTCCCGGTGCCGGGCGCCAACAACAGCGTCACGCCCTTCCTGGAAAACGACGAGGTGCTGGGCGACGTCGACGAGCATTTCGCCGGCAACTACCTGGACGAGGAAACCCTGCTGGCCGCCGCGCGCCAGGCGGGCCTGTCCACCGCCGCCGTCGGCAAGCTCGGCCCGGTGGCCATTCAGGACGTGACCGCCCGCGACGGCGAAAAGACGGTGATCGTCGACGACTCCACCGGTCACCCCACCGGCCTTCCCCTGAGCGCGGCCATGCAGGACGCCCTGAAACAGGCCGGTCTGCCGCTGGAAGCCCCGAGCCGGGGCGCCAACGGCAAGGCCGGCAACGCCACCACGCCCGGCACCCTGAGCGCCAACGTCGAGCAGCAGCGCTACTTCCTCGACGTCACCAACCAGGTGCTGCTGCCGCGCTTCAAGGCGAGCGGCAAGCCCTTCGTGCTGGTGTTCTGGTCGCGCGACCCCGACGGCACCCAGCACAACCAGGGCGACAGCCTGGGCAAGGTCACCCCGGGCATCAACGGCCCCACCAGCCTGGCCGCCATCCGCAACGTCGACGCCAACCTCGGCGCCCTGCGCGCCCGGCTCAAGGAGCTGGGACTGGACGGCAACACCGACATCTTCGTCAGCGCCGACCATGGCTTCTCCACCATCTCCAAGGAGAGCAAGACCAGTCCGGCGGCCAAGGCCAGCTACCCCGACGTGCCCAAGGGACAGCTGCCGCCCGGCTTCCTCGCCCTGGATCTCGCCGCCGCGCTGAAATTGCCGCTGCTCGATCCGGACGCCAAGGGCGCCGCGGTGGCGATGGACCAGGGCCAGCACCCGAGCAAGGCCAATGGCCTGATCGGCCCGGACGCGGCCAAGCCGGAGGTGGTGGTGGCGGCCAACGGCGGCTCGGACCTGGTCTATCTGCCGCAGGGCGATGCCAAGACGCTGGCGCCCAAGGTGGTCGCGGCGCTGCTCAAGCAGGATTACGTCAGCGGCCTGTTCGTCGACGACGACCTGGGCAAGATCCCCGGCACCCTGCCGCTCTCGGCGATCAACCTCAAGGGGTCGGCGCTCACCCCCTACCCGGCCATCGTGGTCAACTTCCGCTCCTATGACAGCGGCTGCGGCAAGCCCGACGTCTGCGCCGTCGAGGTGGCCGACACCGGGCTGCAGCAGGGCCAGGGCATGCACGGCAGCTTCAGCCGCGGCGACACCCACAACTTCATGGCGGCCATCGGCCCGGACTTCCGCAAGGGCTTCGTCGATCTGAGTCCGGTCAGCAACGCCGACGTCGGCCAGACCCTGGCGCACCTGCTGCACCTGGAGATCCCGGCCAAGGGGCAACTGGTCGGCCGGGTGATCGCCGAGAGTCTGGAAGGCGGCAAGCCGGTCAAGGCCAGCCACCGGGTGCAGCGCTCGGCACCGGCGGCGGGCGGGCTGGTCACCGAACTCAAGACCCAGAACGTCGGCGACACCCGCTACTTCGATGCGGCCGGCTTCAAGGGTCGCTCGGTCGGGCTGTGATCCGCGCCTAGAGGCTGAGGGTGCCGCGGATGCAGTCCTGCACCGCGCCACCCACCCAGATCTGGTCGGCGATGCGGGCTACCCGCACCCGGCCGCGCCGGCCGAGAACCGTGCCCTGGCTGGCCAGATAGCGCTCCGGCGCCAGGCCCGCCGGGATCAGCCACTGCGCCAGGCTGGCGTTGAGGCTGCCGGTGACGGGGTCTTCGGCGTATTCCTCGCCCATCAGGGCGCGCACCTCGAATTGCGCCTCGGCCGCGCTGCCCGTCCAGGGGGCGATCAGGCCGACGTTGAGGCCTTCCAGGGCGGCATAGTCCGGGCGGAGCTCCAGCAATTCCTCACGACTCTCCAGCAGCACCGCCACCCAGCCGGGGCCGTTGTCGGCCCACTGGCTGGCCTGGATGCGCTCAGGCGCCAGGCCGGTGCCCCGGGCGATGCGCACCAGTATCTCGGGCTCCACCGCACCGCCTCGCACCAGCGGCGGCGCGGCAAAGGCCAGCTCCTCTCCGGCGGCGCGGATCGGCACCAGGCCGGCGCCGCATTCCTGGATCACTTCGCCGCCCTTGGGCCGCCCGCCTTCACGCAACCAGACATGGCAACTGCCCAGGGTCGGATGGCCGGCGAAGGGCAACTCGCGCTGCGGGGTGAAGATACGTACCCGGTAGTCCGCCGTCGGATCGGTGGGCTGCAGCAGGAAGGTGGTTTCCGACAGATTGGTCCAGCGCGCCAGGGCGGCCATCTGCTCGGTGGACAGCGCATCGGCGCCACAGACCACCGCCAGGGCATTGCCCTCCAGGGGGCGCTGGGCAAAGACATCGACCTGATGGAAGACGAGGGACATGGCGGCGGACTCCTTGGGCAAAGCGCCGATTGTCCGCGGTCGGGCGCCGGTGGGGCCAGCCACAGCCGGGTCGCTAAATGGCCGTACAGACGGGCGTTGCGCGGGGTTTGCGTGGAAAACGCTGCGCGGTTTTCCACCCTACGGCATCGTCGCGGGGTTTGCCCTCACCCCAACCCTCTCCCAGAGGGAGAGGGGGCGGTTCCGCGCGGGGTTAATGCCCTGTTTAGCGTGGACAACGGCGCAGCCTTGTCCACGAATCATCCCAGCCCTCTCCCAGAGGGAGAGGGGGCGGTTCCGCGTGGGGTCAGCGCCCTGCGTAGCGTGGACAACGGCGCAGCCTTGTCCACGAATCATCGCCCACCCGTAGGTTGGCACTGAGCGCAGCGAAGCCCAACGCCCCCCCTCACCCCAGCCCTCTCCCCAAGGGAGAGGGGGCGGTTCCGCGCGGGGTCAGCGCCCTGCGTAGGGTGGACAACGGCGCAGCCTTGTCCACGAATCATCGCTCACCCGTAGGTTGGCACTGAGCGCAGCGAAGCCCAACGCGGACACGGCGCCCTCACCCCAACCCTCTCCCCGAGGGAGAGGGGCAGCTCCTCACTCCACCGCCGGCCGCGCGAAGATGCGGGTCACGGCATCGAGGTGCGCGGCCATGGCCTGGCGGGCGGCGTCGGGGTCGTGGGCTTCCAGAGCTTCGAGGATGGCCAGGTGCTCCTGCTGGGAGCGGTCGGGCATGTCTTCGGGGGTGTAGCGGCGCTGCAGCAGCTGGAACATGCTGCCGTAGCGGTGGCCGAGCAGATGGCGCAGCAGCAGCGCATAGGCCGGATTGCCGCTGGCCTGGGCGATGCGGATATGGAACAGCCGGTCGCCGGGATGGGTGGTCGACCCCAGGCGATTGTCCTCGACGTTGCGCCCATAGGCCGCGCGGATGCCGGCCAGTTCGCTGGCGCTGGCATGCATTGCGGCCAGGGCGGCGGCTTCCGGTTCCACCAGGCGGCGCGCCTGCAGCAGGGCGAAGGGCGGGATCTCGGCGTCCAGGTCCAGCGCCAGGCTCAACTCCGGATCCATCTCCGCCCACTGGCCGCGCCCGGCCAGCTCCAGCACCGGGGTGTCCAGTGGCGGCGGGGCGCTGGGCGCGCAGACCCGCACGCCGTCGCCGACGCGCACGTCCACCAGGCCGATCACCTCCAGGGCGATCAGTGCCTCGCGCACCGAGGCGCGACTCACCCCCAGCTGCTTGGCCAATTCGCGCTCGGCGGGCAGGCAACTGCCCGGCGGATATTCGCCGCCGTCGATGAGGGCGCGCAGCTGATCGGCGATCTGCCGGTAAAGCCGTGGTTTTTCAATCACCTGAAGGGGCATGGCGGTCTCGTCTCATGCAGGTCGCGCAGTCTGCCGCGAAAAAATCCTTGCCTGAGAGCCTAGCAGGGTCTAAACAATAGGACCAATGGCCTGACCATTGACCACTGGCGGTCAGGCGACTCACAACAATAATCAGCCAAGAGGTCTCCCGCATGAGTCATGCAGGCAAACGCGTCCTGGTCACCGCCGCCGGCCAGGGGATCGGCCGGGCCACCGCCCTCGCCTTCCACCGCGCCGGTGCCGAGGTCATCGCCACCGACATCAATGCCGCCGCCCTGAACAGCCTCGAAGGGCTGCGTACCCGGGTGCTCGACGTCACCGATGCGGCGGCGGTTACCGCCCTGGTCGCCGACCTGGGCAGCCTGGACGTCCTGTTCAACTGCGCCGGCTACGTCCACGCCGGCAGCATCCTCGACTGCGACGAAGACGCCTGGCGCTTCTCCTTCGAACTCAACGCCACCGCCATGTACCGCATGATCCGCGCCGTGCTGCCCGGCATGCTGGCCCAGGGCGGCGGCTGCATCATCAACATGGCCTCGATCGCCTCCAGCCTCAAGGGCGTGGCCAATCGCTGCGCCTATGGCGCCAGCAAGGCGGCGGTGATCGGCCTGACCAAGTCGGTGGCCGCCGACTATGTCGGCCAGGGCATCCGCTGCAACGCCATCTGCCCCGGCACCGTGGATTCCCCCTCGCTGCACCAGCGCATCGCCGACCAGGCTGCCCGCGAAGGCCGCAGTGAAGCCGAGGTGCAGGCCGCCTTCGCCGCCCGCCAGCCGATGGGCCGCGTGGGTCGGCCGGAGGAGATCGCCGCCCTCGCCCTGTATCTTGCCTCCGACGCCGCCGCCTTCGTCACCGGGACCGCCCAAGTGATCGATGGTGGCTGGAGCGTCTGACGCCGTTTTTCGTCCGCACCCTTTTCCCCTCATAGGAGCTCCGATGAAACTCTTGCGCTACGGCCCCCAGGGCCAGGAAAAACCCGGTCTGCTGGATGCCCAGGGCCGGCTTCGCGATCTCTCCGGCCAGGTGGCCGATCTCGCCGGCGAGGCGCTCGGCGCCGAATCCCTGGCCCGGCTGCGTCAGCTGGACCCAAACAGCCTGCCGCTGGTGGACGGCACCCCGCGCCTCGGCCCCTGCGTGGGCCGGGTCGGCAAGTTCATCTGCATCGGCCTCAACTACGCCGACCACGCCGCCGAATCCGGCCTGGACGTACCCAAGGAGCCGGTGGTGTTCAACAAGTGGACCAGCGCCATCTGCGGGCCCAACGACGCCGTGCAGATCCCCCGCGACTCGACCAAGACCGACTGGGAAGTGGAGCTGGGCGTGGTGATCGGCAAGGCCGGACGCTACATCGACGAAGCCAACGCCCTGGATCACGTGGCCGGCTATTGCGTGGTCAACGACGTCTCCGAGCGCGAGTGGCAACTCGAACGCGGCGGCACCTGGGACAAGGGCAAGGGCTTCGACACCTTCGGCCCGCTCGGCCCCTGGCTGGTGACCGCCGACGAGGTGGCCGACCCGCAGAACCTCGATCTCTGGCTGGAGGTGGACGGCCACCGCTACCAGAACGGCAACACCCGCACCATGATCTTCACGGTGGCGCAGATCATCGCCTACCTCAGCCGCTGCATGAGTCTGCAACCGGGTGACGTCATCTCCACCGGCACCCCGCCGGGCGTGGGCATGGGCGTCAAGCCGCAATCGGTGTACCTCAAGCCCGGCCAGGAAATGCGCCTGGGCATCCAGGGCCTGGGCGAGCAGCACCAGCGCACCGTCGCCGCCGACTAGGGCAAGCCACCCCCACCCAAACCTGGCAAACCCCCGTGCCCGCTTTTCATCGAGCGGGCACGGGGCTGGGTTCGCTCAGCCCGCGAAAACCCTCGAGGACAGCGCCATGCCAACAACAATTACCGGCCTGCAGATCGAAGACATCCGCTTTCCCACCAGCCAGGCGCTGGATGGCTCCGATGCCATGAATCCGGATCCGGACTACTCCGCCGCCTACGTCATCCTGCAGACCGACCAGCCGGGGCTGGAGGGTCACGGCCTCACCTTCACCATCGGCCGCGGCAACGAGATCTGCTGCGCCGCCCTGCGCGCCCTGGAACCACGGGTGCAAGGCCTGACCCTGGAGTGGATCCAGGAAGACCCGGGGCGTTTCTGGCGCCACATCACCGGCGACAGCCAGCTGCGCTGGATCGGCCCGGACAAGGGCGCCATCCACCTGGCCACCGGCGCGGTGGTCAACGCCGCCTGGGACCTCTGGGCGCGCGCCGTGGGCAAGCCGGTCTGGCGCCTGGTGGCGGAGATGAGTCCCGAAGAGCTGGTGCGCTGCATCGACTTCCGCTATCTCACTGACTGCATCACCCCCGAGGAAGCCCTGGCCCTGCTGCGCCAGCGCGCCGAGGGCAAGGCCGAGCGCCTGCAGCGCCTCGAAGCCGAGGGCTATCCCTGCTACACCACCTCGGCCGGCTGGCTCGGCTATCCCGACGACAAGCTGCGCCGCCTCTGCCAGGAGGCCATCGACGCCGGCTTCTCCCACATCAAGCTCAAGGTCGGTCGCGACCTCGCCGACGACATCCGCCGGGTGCGCATCGCCCGCGAGGTGATCGGCCCCGAGCGCCATTTGATGATCGACGCCAACCAGGTGTGGGAAGTCGGCGAGGCCATCGACTGGGTGCGCGAGCTGGCCTTCGCCCAGCCCTGGTTCATCGAGGAACCCACCAGCCCCGACGACGTGGAGGGCCATCGCGCCATCCGCGAGGCGGTGGCGCCGGTCAAGGTGGCCACCGGCGAGATGTGCCAGAACCGCATCCTCTTCAAGCAATTCATCATGCGCGGCGGCCTGGACGTGGTGCAGCTCGACGCCTGCCGCCTGGGCGGCCTCAACGAGGTGCTGGCGGTGCAGCTGATGGCCGCCAAGTACGACCTGCCGGTCTGCCCCCATGCCGGCGGCGTGGGCCTCTGCGAATACGTGCAGCACCTGGCGATGATCGACTACCTCTGCGTCGCCGGCACCCACGAGGGCCGGGTGGTGGAATACGTCGACCACCTCCACGAACACTTCGAGGACCCCTGCCGGGTGCGCGGCGCCGCCTATCTCGCGCCCCAGGCGCCAGGGTTCTCCATCGCCATCAAGGCCGCCTCCCGGGCGCGCTATCGCCATGCCGGAGGGCGGCCGTCATGAGCCCGCGCCTGGATGCCCACCAGCACTTCTGGCGCTATCGGTCGGCCGAATTCGCCTGGATCGACGGGCGCATGCCCGGGCTGCAGCGCGATCACCTGCCCGCCGATCTGCAACCGCACCTGCAGCGCGCCGGTTTCGACGGCTGCATCGCCGTCCAGGCGCGCACCCTGGAAGAGGAGACGGACTTTCTGCTCGACCTCGCCGCCCAGACGCCCTGGGTGCAGGCGGTGGTCGGCTGGACCGATCTGCGCGCCGCCGACCTGATGGCGCGCCTGGAACGCCGCCAGGGCAGTCGTCACCTGCGCGGCTTTCGCCATCCGGTGCAGGACGAGGCCGATCCCGGCGCCTGGCTGGCCGATACCGCCGCCAACCGGGGCGTCGCCACCCTGCAGCGGCACGGCTATCTCTATGAACTGCTGATCCACGCCGAGACCCTACCCGCCGCCGCCGCCTTCGCCGCCCGCCATGACCACGGCGTGCTGGTGCTGGACCACCTGGGCAAGCCGCCGGGCCGGGTCGCGCCCGCCGACTATGCCCGGCTGCTGGCGCCCCTGGCACGGCTGCCCCATGTGTATTGCAAGCTGTCCGGGCTGGTCACCGAGGCCGACTGGCAGGGCTGGCAGGCGGAGCAGTTGCTGCCCTATGCCCGTATCGCCCTGGAGGCCTTCGGGCCGGAGCGCCTGCTGTTCGGCTCCGACTGGCCAGTCTGCACCCTGGCCGCCAGCTATGCCGAGGTGGTCGACCTGGCCGAGCAGGCGCTGCTGGAGCTCACGACTAGCGAACGCGCCGCGGTCTTTGGCGGCAACGCGGCCCGGCTCTATGGCCTGGGCACCCAGCCGCGGGAGGCCGTGGCATGAATCTGCACCTGACCGACAAGGTGTTCCTGGTCAGCGGCGGCGGCTCCGGCATCGGCGCCGCCATCTCCCTGGCCCTGGCGGCCGAGGGCGCCGTCCCGGTGATACTCGCCCGCGAGCCGCTGGCAGCCGACTTCGCCGCGCAGTTGGCCGAACGGCAGCCCAGGGCACGGGCCTTCACCGTGGAGCTGTGCGACGAAGCCGCCTGCGAGCGGACCGTGGCCGCCGTGCAGGACGCCTATGGGCGCATCGATGGACTGGTCAACAACGCCGGAGTCAACGATGGCGTCAGTCTCAGCGCCGGTCGCGCCGCCTTCGTAGCCTCCCTGGAACGCAACCTGGTGCACTACTACCACCTGGCGCATCTCTGCCTGCCGGCACTGCGCGCCAGCACCGGCGCCATCGTCAACATCGCCTCCAAGACCGCCCTCTCCGGCCAGGGCGACACCAGCGGCTACACCGCGGCCAAGGGCGGCGTGCTGGCCCTGACCCGCGAGTGGGCCGCCTCGCTGCTGGACGACGGCATCCGCGTCAACGCGGTGATCCCCGCCGAGGTCATGACCCCGCTCTACGAGCGCTGGCTGCAGGGCTTTCCCGACCCGGCCGCCAAACTCGCCGCCATCACCGCGCGCATCCCCCTCGGCCGCCGCATGACCACCCCGGAGGAGATCGCCGACACCGTGGCCTTCCTGCTCTCGCCACGCTCCAGCCATACCACCGGGCAATGGCTGAGCGTCGATGGCGGCTATCTGCATCTGGATCGGGCGTTGACGTGAGGGAATGAGGCAGAGGAGCAGGAAGGCGCCCTCACCCCAGCCCTCTCCCGGAGGGAGAGGGGGCGGTATCGTGTTGGCGGCAGGGTTTGGCGTTAGCCGAGATCATCGATACGTGGAAAACGCTGCGCGGTTTTCCACCCTACCCATCCGCCGCAGGTTGGCGAGAGCGAGCTCCCGTAGGGTGGACAACGGCGCAGCCTTGTCCACGCGCCGGGCACCAAAACCGCTGTTGGAGTGCAGGCCTGCCGCTGTGGCCACCCTCACCCCAGCCCTCTCCCCGGGGGAGAGGGGGCGGTATCGGAGTCAGCGGTTGGATCATCAATACGTGGAAAACGCTACGCGGTTTTCCACCCTACCCATCCGCCGCAGGTTGGCGAGAGCAGGCACCGTAGGGTGGACAACGGCGCAGCCTTGTCCACGCGCCCAAGCCCCCAACCCGCTAGCGCTTCGGACTCAACGGACTGTCGTCCAGATCCTCGCGCTCTTCGGTGGTGGTGGTGTTGGCCGAATCCGGCACGTCGCCGTATTCGTCGTAGTCGTAGGGGGTCTGCTTATCATCCGCGGGTTCGGGATTCATGGGGTACTCCGCTCGTAGAGGCACCCTTGGTGGAGTCCGCCGGCCCCGGCGGCGTTCCCCCTAGACCAGCGCCACCAGACGTTCGGCGACCCGGTCGAAGGGTTCGATGCTGCGCTGGGCGCGGCACAGCGGGATCACCCCCTGCACCGCCGCCACCAGCAGCGTGGCCAATCCCGCCGCCGCCTCTTCCGCATGGCCATGCTCGACCAACGCCACCTGCAGCCGAGCCTCCCAGCGGCGATAGATGCCCGCCGCCGCGTCCAGCTCGCGCTGGGCGATCTCGTCCACCGGTTCTTCCACCGCCACCGCCATCACCGGGCAGCCGACGCGAAAGTCCGAGTCCAGCAGGATGTCGCGCCAGAGTCGCAAGAAGCCCTGGATCCCCGCCAGCGCTCCGGCCTGCAGCTGGCGCTCCAGATCGCGACTGACCTGAGCGCCGGCCAGCTCCACCGCCTCTACCACCAGCTGGTGCTTGCCACCGGGGAAGTGATGATAGGTGGACCCCAGCGGCGCCTCGGCGCGCTTGATGGTCTCGCGGATGCTGGTGGCATTGAGGCCGTGCTGTGCCAGCATGGCCGAAGCCGCCACCACCACCCGTTCCCGCACCGTCGACTGCTCGGTCATCCATTCTCCTTGCTATGACAGCTGTCATAATCTACCGTCCAGGCATTATAACAACTGTCATAGGGACCACCCCATGCCCAGCGACGCCCTCGTCGAGGAGCTGATCACCGCGGACGGTTATCGCCTCAGCACCAGTCGCTATCCCGCCCAGGGACCGCTGCAGGGACGGCTGATCGTCGCCGGCGCCACCGCTGTGCCACAGGGCTTCTATCGACGTTTCGCCCAGCACGCCGCGGCCCGCGGTTTCGAGACCCTGACCTTCGATTACCGCGGCATCGGCCGTTCGGCGCCGGCCTCGCTCAAGGGCTTCCGCATGGACCTGCTGGACTGGGCGCGCCAGGACCTCGCCGCCGCGGTGGACAGCATGGCCCAGGGCGACGTCCCCCTCTACCTGGTCGGCCACTCCTATGGCGGCCATGCTTTCGGCCTCCTGCCCAACCACGCCAAGGTGGCCGGCTTCTATGTCTTCGGCACCAGCGCCGGCTGGTACGGCTACATGCCGCCGCTGGAAAGACTCAAGGTGCTGACCATGTGGAAACTGGTCCTGCCGGTGCTGACCTGGTGGAAGGGCTACTGCCCCTGGAGCGCCCTGGGCCTGGGCGAAGACCTGCCGCGCGACGTCTATCGCCAGTGGCGCCACTGGTGCAGCTATCCCCACTACTTCTTCGACGACCCGGCCATGCAAGGCATCGAAGCCGGCTACGCCGCGGTGCGCACCCCCATCGTCGCGGTCAACGCCCTGGACGATCTCTGGGCCACCCCGCAATCGCGCGATGCCTTCATGCAGGCCTATCGCAACGTCGATCTCCAGCGCGAAGACCTCGACCCGCGCCAGCACGGCGGCGCCATCGGCCACATGGGCTATTTCCGCGCCAGCGCCCAGCCACTGTGGGATCGCGCCCTGGATTGGTTCGCCGCCCTGCCCCGGATGCCCAACCCCGGTTGAGTAGCGGCTGGGCACACTGCATAGCGCTCTTGGCCAGGACTGGACGGGCCGACATCGCCAGCCCTTACCGCTTAAAGTCAGCGGATTAAGCCCTGACTGCTGTGACCGTCTGAATGGTCGTGGTGACAGCTCGTCGGCTCCAGTAGCCGCGTCTTAGGCTGTTGTCACCGTCTTGCCGCAAGCCAACGCCTGGCTACTCGCGGGTTTCAACCCTATCGCGCGCAAAATCGTCCGACTTAATTGCGCGATATGGATGCAATTCTGGCACTTCGCCAGCCTTGACGCTCCGCTACCCGCCACCTACCGTGAACTCCATCACAAGGAAGTAGCCGTCACGATCCCTCGTCTCGGCCCCGGCCAGGACGCCGCCATGCCACCCAAAGACCGTCACGGCAAGACCGCGCAAGACTACCGCGCCGCGCTCATCGCCGAACTCGACGCCGTTCCCGACTACCGTCGCCGCCGCAAGGCTCAGCGCTCTCCTCTGCTATTCGTCTGGCTACTGGTGCCTGTCGCCCTCCTCTGGCTCAACTGGCCTGGGGTGCAGCGCTGGTTGCATCCTGCGCCTGTGGCTGAACCTTCCGTTGAAGTCGCGGAAAGCCAAACTCCCGCACCTCCACCTGTTCCCTCTGCACCTGTTCCTCGCCAAGCCATAGCCGCCCCTCCGCCGTTGTTTGCCTGCCTCAAGCAAGGCAACGTGGTGGATGAAGAGGTACTACGGTGCCGCTATGGCGCCATACCTCGCGCCCAAGAGCCGGCTTCGGCTCCGCAGGGAATGGTGTCGGCAGCCTATCTCGCTCAGTACAAGGTGGGGCGAGAGTTAGCTCCCGTGCATACCTCTTCCTCGCCGTCCTTTACCGAAAGCCATGTGGTTCCTAAATGGGACGGTAGTGGTTCGTATCTGGCTACGTGGGATGTGCAAGACAACCGGATTGATTACGGGACGGTCTGTGGGAGTCACCGTAAGGGTTCGATTGCGTATCGAGAATGTCGGAAGGGGGCGAAGCAGTGGTTTAAAAAGAAATGTACTGAGTTAAGGGCTAAAGGCCAGGAATCATTGCGAGATCGATATTGCTCTGCCGCAGAAGGGTTTGGACCATAAATGATCCTAATTTGGAACCTGAGGCTCGACCGCACAATAAAACCCATTCAAAGCTTAAACTAGAAGCCAATCAAAATTAAATACCAAGAAAAGCGAGGATAGCAGAGCGATGAAGTCCGACGATGAAGAATACAAAATTTACGAGAAAATATACAACACAGAGAGCGAAAGAAAAGAAAAATTGATGGCCAGGCTGAACCTACCGCTAACCATTATTGTAGCGCTACTTAGCTTCCTCTCATATTTGTTATCAAAAGCCCCAAGCAGAGAAACGACAGAGGGTGTTTTCTTCTGGATCTCATATATAATGGCTGTAGTATACCTTCTAGTAGCAATGGCGCATTTCTCTAAAGCTTGGCGAGTTCGCAATGAGGACCTAATCATCCCACCAGCAGACAAACTTGAAACGTATAGAAAAACCCTAGTTGACTACCACGACGGAGATAGAGAAAAAGCAAATAGCCTATTTATGCAAACCATGATGGAGTACCATATCATGGGCGCAACTAGAAACGCTTTAAATAACGATAGCCGCAGCATTCAACTAGATCTTTTTTCAAAGTATGTTATCTATGCAGTCATAGTTTCCATCATAGCTTTTACCCCAACGTACCTATCATCCAAAAACCAGGATAACAAAGATGTCCGAGCAGAAACCACCACCACCTCCTCCCCCACCAATGCGAAACGTTAGAGGCGATGTACCTCTACCTAAGCGTAATCCACCACCACTTACTACACCTCCCACGAGCAGAAAAAAATAAGTTAAAGAAGAGCACTCTATAGGCAAAATTCATAGAGTGCTCTGCAGCTCAACCTCCATGCCCACCCGCCGAAACTTACAAAACCACATTCATTGACAGTAGAAATAAAGGAAAATAGAAAATGAAAACACGCGTATTTATTTCTTTTGATTATGATCACGACGAAACATTGAAAAACTTCCTTGTCGGACAATCAAAAAATGAGGATAGCCCATTTGAGCTGGCGGACTGGTCTATCAAAGAGCATATCGATGTCGACTGGAAAGCAAAAGCAAGAACCAGAATCAGAGCAGTAGACGTAGTATGTGTAATCTGTGGCAGAAACACTTCAAGCGCAACTGGAGTAAGCGCCGAGCTAAAAATATCGCAAGAAGAAAAAATACCGTATTTTTTATTAGCGGGATACCCTGACGGAACTTGCGTAAAACCAAAGAGTGCTCTTGTCGACGACAAGATTTACAAATGGACCTGGCAAAACTTGAAAAGCCTAATAGGAGGCGCACGCTAATGAAGAAGGCGCTGATAGTTGGCATTGATGATTACCCCACCGCCCCACTGAAGGGTTGCGTAAATGACGCTACTGCCATTGCGGAACTATTAGAAAACGACGGAAATGGAGATCCTAACTTTTCGGTGTTAAAGCTTGTTAGTAATGAGCAAGAAATCACAAGCGAAGCTCTGATCAATGCGATAGCTGAACTTTTCAATGGTGAAGCCGAAACCGCATTACTGTACTTTGCTGGTCACGGGATAATCGTACCTGAGACAAATGCAGGATACATTGTCAGCAGTGATGGCCGAAGAGGAGCATGGGGTGTTTCACTATCAGAGATTCTAAATTTAGCGAATAAAGCTTATCCAAAGATAAAAACATCTGTAATTATCCTCGACTGCTGCCACTCCGGTTATGCTGGAGAGTCTGTTGGAGCCGGTCAAGATTCTTCGATAATTGGAACTGGGGTAACTATTCTTACTGCCTGTCATCGTGAGGGTGTCGCGATGGAAGAAGATGGGAGGGGGATTTTTACAGATATACTTATAGACGGCCTTAAGGGAGGATGCTCCGACATACTTGGAAACATAACCCCCGCTGCAATTTATTCGCATGTAGACCAGACACTTGGCCCTTGGGAGCAGCGCCCACTATATAAAGCTAATGTTCAACACTTTGTGGCGTTGCGCAAGGTAGAGCCAAAGGTACCCAAGGAAATATTGCGAAGACTACCAACTTACTTCCCTAACAAGACGGACATCTTTCCTCTAGACCCTTCTTTTGAGCCAGACAGGATAAACATCCCAGCTGAATACAGAGAAATTCCAGTCAACGAAGAGAATGTAAAAATATTTACAGAGTTGCAAAAATGCAATCGCTACGGATTGGTAATACCAGTAAATGCAGACCACATGTATTACGCAGCAATTAACTCCACCGGCTGCAGGCTAACCGCTCTAGGCTCGTACTATAGAAAACTAGCAGAAATGAAAAGAATATAGCCACTGGAGACACACAAGAAACAACCAAAAACACATCATCAAAACACGAAGATCACCAATAAAAATTGCTTACCTGCCCCACAAGACATCATTCTGCAGAACTTAACGAGAACGACAGAATATAAAAATATTAGTCCCTGTCACTAATGCTTTGCAAAATAAACTCCATGTACCTTTCAACTTGCTCCCTATCGCTATCTTTCTCTTTTTCCGAAAGACTTTCATAAGGAGTTTCAATCTGCCGTACCCACCTGCAGACTAGCTCACTAGGAATGGTTAAAGAACCGTCATCGTTTTTAACACATTGAGAATGCAGATATTTTTGCCAGTGCGCCCATCGCTCATGTTCTAAGGCTGCAAGTGGCTCCATCAATTCAATCAAAACCTTTCGCAGATCATCACTCATTGCGTTAAATCCTTTTTAAATTCAAAATAAATTAAAAATCGACAACCCATCTGGTGATGGCAACTCACACGGCAATCGACATTTTCATAGAGATTTTGTTCCGCAGAGGCAAAGCCTAATTTTTGCTCAAAAATTTTACCCCCCTTAACTGCCGAGCTACAAGATCTCAACTTATCTTTGCACGCCAGCCTCAATAAATAGAGAGCACTAGCTATTACTAGAAAGCCAATCTAGTTTAAAAATATTGCGTCTCAGCCTTTTGACTTATTGCACCTTCGGCATTAATGATCAGATCATATTCTATCGGATCTCACGTTTTCGCTGCGCTACGCCACAAGGACCGTCCCCATGCAAACCTCCCGCTCCCTCATGGTCGCGTTACTGCTAGCCAACACCGGTGCCGCCTGGGCCGCGTCCAATACGGCCAATGTCCAGCAGAACGGCGGCTTCAATGTGGTGAATCTGAACCAGGGCAGCGAGCTGTCGGCGCGCAACCAGGCGGATATCCAGCAGAGCGGCAGTTTTCTCAATGCCCAGGTCACCCAGCAGAACGATGCCGATGACCGCGTGCGGGTGGTGCAGACCAACGCCAGGAGCGTGGTCGAGGTCAATCAGGTCTGGGGATCGCAGCGGCTGGTGGATATCGAGCAGCGCGATGGCGGCTATGACCGGGTGCAGGTCGATCAGGGACCGGGCAGTGGCAACGCGACGGTGGTGCGCCAGAGCGGCTTGCGGCAGGACACCTATGTCCATCAGGACGGTGGCTATCATCGGATCGACATCGAGCAGGACAGCTACGCGGCGGGCCAGAACACCCTGACGGTCCGCCAGGATGGACTCAACGGCAAGCTGGACCTGGCTCAGCACGGTGATCGCCAGGACCTGCAGGTGACCAGCTTCGGCCTGCGCAACGAAGCCTGGGTGAGTCAGAACGGCGAGGACTCGACCACGATCGTCGAGCAGCGCGGCAACGACAACTACATCGGCCTCAAGCAAGGCGGCGAGCGGGTGGATTCCAAGGTGTTGCAGGAGGGCAACGGCAACGATGCCCGCGTTCGGCACTCCAGCAGCTACTCGCGGCCCAGTACCGTCGACATCGCCCAACGCGGCGATCTCAATCGGGCGGACGTGAATGTCTACGGCGTGGGCAGCAGGCTGACCCTGGCGCAGACAGGTAACGGCAATGGCGCCTCTGCCACCGTCTCCGGCGAGGGTAATCAGCTGGATCTGGCGTCCAATGGCGACGCCAATGGCATCACTGCCTATTACTTGGGCAACGACGGCCAGCTGAAGGTCGATCAGCAGGGCGACAACCTCGGGGTGACGGCCTACGTGACCGCTAATGCCTCCAGCATCACCGTCGCCCAGAGCGGCAGCCAGCACACCGCGGACCTCACCCAGAGCACCGCGGGCAATGCCATCAACCTGACCCAGAGCGGCTTCTCCAACCACGCCGTCATCAGCCAGTAGCCAGGCATCAGCGGGGCCCCTCCGGCGGCCGCCGAGGGCCCCGCCGCCACTCTCGCTCAATCTTTGCCCCACGCGGCCGTTATCCTTGAGATGTACCTTTCAAGGAGTCCGCGATGTCCAGCACGCTGTCGGTGAATGGCATCGGCCACGGCATCTTGCGCGCGCCCACGCTCAGGCTGGGTGGCGCGACGGCCAAGCCCACCGCCGAGGAAGAGGCGGCCAAGGTCGAGCAATCCAAGAAGCCCAAGGGCATCGGCAAGCCCAATCCGCTGAACCAGATCAAGGACCAGGCCGAAGCCGACGCTGCCCCTGCCAGCGAGAAGGGCAGCACCGGCAACAAGACCCTGGATACCCTGCAAAAGGCCATCGACATGGCCAAGCGGCAACTGGAGCTGGCGCAGAAGCAATTGCGCGCGGTGGAAGCCCAGAGCAAGGGCGGCAGCAAGGCCGAGCAGGAAGCCAGCCAGGCTGCGCGCGAAGCCGCCCAGGCCAATGTCGCCGCCGCCAGCCAAGCCCTGACGACGGCCTATGCCGCCTATACCGAAGCCCTGAAGAAAGCCGGCGAAAGCACTGGCGGAGTGAGCGCCAAGGCGTGATGCTGGCCCCCTGACCCGACCGGCTGGACTACCCTCGGATGCCTGTCACGATCTGGAGGGCGTATTCGCATGGCAACCAAACTCAAGGGCAAGACCGCCCTGGTCACCGGCGCGGCCCAGGGCATAGGCGCCGCCATCGCCCGGGCTTTCGTGGCGGAAGGCGCCTTCGTCTATGTCACCGACCTGAACGACGAGCTGGGCCACGCCGTCGCGGCCGAGCTGGGCGACCGGGCGAGCTATCTACATCTGGATGTGCGTGACGAAAGTCAATGGCAGCGGGTGACCGGGCAGATCCTCGGGGAGCGCGGTCGGCTCGACGTGCTGGTGAACAACGCCGGGATCACCGGCTTCGAGCAGGGCGTGGTGGCCCAGGATCCGGAACACGCTCGGCTCGAAGACTGGCAGGCGGTGCATCGCACCAATCTCGATGGGGTCTTTCTCGGCTGCAAGCATGGCATCCGCGCCATGCGTCCGGCCGGGGCCGGGTCCATCATCAATATTTCGTCACGTTCCGGGCTGGTGGGTATTCCCGGCGCGGCCGCCTATGCCTCGTCCAAGGCGGCGGTGCGCAATCACAGCAAGACGGTGGCGCTCTATTGCGCGGAACAGGGCCTCGCCATCCGCTGCAATTCGATCCACCCCGCCGCCATCCTCACGCCGATGTGGGAGCCCATGCTGGGCGACGGCCCGGATCGCGCGGCGCGCATGGCGGCGCTGGTGCGGGACACGCCGCTGCGGCGCTTTGGTCGCTCCGAGGAGGTGGCGGCCGTGGCGCTGCTGCTGGCGTCCGATGAAGCCGCCTACATGACCGGCAGCGAGCTGAATCTGGATGGCGGCCTGCTGGCCGGTTCGGCGGTGACGCCCGCGGTGATCGAATAGCCCTACCCCTTCACCCTGAAGCTCAGCCGCAACTCGGTGCCGCGCTCGCCGGCGCGGGACCATTGGGCGTGGGCGCCGATCTGGCCAGCCAGGCCCTCGATCAGCTTCATGCCGGTGCCCGAGCCGGGCTTGCGGGCGGAGGTCTGTGACGGCAGGCCCTTGCCGTCGTCCTGGATGCGCACCCGCCAGGTGTCGTCCTCGGCGAGACCGATGTCCACCGCCAGCAGGCCGCCCTCGCCGTCGAAAGCGTACTTGAGGCTATTGGAGGCGAATTCGGTGAGGATCATGCCCAGGGGCACGGCGGTGTCCGGGTCCAGGTCGACGTCGGCGATGCCGATCTGCAGCCGCACCTGGCCGGAGTGCTCCTGGTGCAGGTGGCAGAGATTCTCCAGCAACTGCATGACGAAGGGCCGCAGCCGCAGTTGCTGGGCGGTGTTGGCCGCATAGAGCTGTTCGTGGACCAGGCGCAGGGCGTCGATGCGCGCACCGATGCCCTGTAGCTCCTGGCGGGCCTCGTCGGACTGGGCCGCGCGGGATCTCAGCCAGACCAGCCCGGCGATGATGGCGATGTGGTTCTTGATGCGGTGCTGCATCTCTTGCATCAACCGGGTGTTGGCCTGCAGGGCGTCGTTGAGGTCGCTGCTCTTGAGCAGGCGGTCGATCACCGGGCCGAGGATGGTGGCGTAGGTGCGCAGGAATTCCACGTCTTCTTCGCCGAAGTCCCGCGGCTCGCGCGCATCGACCTGCAACAGGCCATAGGGCCGGCCGCCGGGCAGGAAGATCGGCACGTTCACCAGCGCCTGGACGCCGTGCTCGCGCAGGAAGTCGGCCAGGTCGAAGCGCTCTTCCTGGTGGATGTTCGGGGTGATGACCGGGCGGCTGACCTTGATCGAATAGGCTTCGGAGGAGCGCTCGCCGAGGGACACCTTGGCCTGGCCCACCACCCCGGGTTTCCAGCCGACCCCGGCGCGGACCAGCGCCTGGTGCTCGCCGCGCTCGATCTCCAGCACCTTGGACAGCTCGGTGCCGAGGGCATCGCCCACCAGGTGGCAGGCGCGCATGAGGATCTCGTCCAGGTCCTCGCAGCGCAGCGCGAAGTCGCCAAAGTCCGCCAGCAGCTTTTGCCGCTGGGTAAGGGCCTGGACCCGCTGTTCATCGTTCATCGAAGGCTTTCCTTCTGGCATGGACAAGGCACCGGGATAACGGCGTCAGCGAGCGCTGACCCGGGCTGCCTGCCGTCGCTAATCGTCCGGATAGATCTCGTCCGCCGTGATGGCCGGCAGGCTGCCGATGGCGCGCAATTCGTTGATGGCGTCGCGGATCACCTCGTAGAGCAGCGCGGTGTTGCGCACCAGGGTCTGGTTGAGCACGCGCGACACCCGCGCCGGCCGGGCGGGATCGATGAGGGTGATCAGGAGGTTGTCACCCTGGGACTGGATCTCGTGCTTGATGGGCGGGTCCAGCGCCGCCAACTGGCTTTTCAGTGCTTGCATGCCGTCTATCCACAGAAGGTCGTTTCTGAATAGTCGGACTGGAAACAACGATCGGGCGTTCAGTGCGTCGAGGGTGACGCACCGAACGGCTGGCGCAGCGCCTCAGAGGGGCGCGTCTTCCTCGCGATAGATCCGCATTCCACGCGCCTGGTAGTTGGCCAGCGCGGCGGGATGATCCAGGGTGCAGGTGTGCACCCAGACGCGCTCGGTGCCCGTCCACTCCCAGGCGGACCGGAGTGCATGGCTCAGCAACGGACCGCCGAAGCCCAGGCCCATGAAGGCGCCGGCCAGGCCGAAGTAGCGGATCTCGACGTTGCGGCCGTCCGGGCGGTACAGCTCGTAGTAACCGGCGATGGCGCCACGGTGATAGGCGACCCAGGTGCGGTGACCCTCCTGCTCCACCAGCGCGCGCCACTGGGCGTCGCTCCAGCCGTTCAGATCGCTCCAGTCCCAGGCCTGGCCGACCAGGGCATAGAGAAAGCGATTGAATTCGGGTTGCGGCACCTCGCACTCGACGATCTGCAGGTCGGGCCGTGGCGGCTTCTCGCGCAACTCGGTCGAAGCCGTCATTTCGAGGTAGAAGGTGGTGCAGGTCCGGTCCATCGCCAAGACTCCCTGGAAAAGGTCAGACCCGATTGTGACCAGAGCGACAGGGGTGGTGCCAGTCTGATTGCGACGCTCGCGGAAAGCGGATCGCCGCAGGTGTCGTGGCTACCCGGCTACCGCGGCCCCGGCGGCCCGACCGCGCCAGGCCAGCGCCAGGGTCATCAGCAGGCCCAGGGCGGCCATGCCGGCGCCGGCCAGGGAGATCGCTGGATAGCCGAGACCGGCGTCGATCACCGCGCCGCCCAGGGCCGCGCCGAGGGCATTGCCCAGGTTGAAGGCGCCGATGTTGACCGCCGAAGCCAGGTTGGGGGCGTCCTTGGCGGCTTCCATCACGCGCATCTGCAGCGGCGGCACCAGGGCGAAGCTGGCGATGCCCCAGACGAGGATGGCTACGGCGGCCGCCAGCGGCCAGCGCATCAGTACGCTGAAGGCCAGCAGCACCACGATGAGCACGCCCAGGGAGGCGATCAGCGTGCGGTCGATGGATTTGTCCGCCGCCTTGCCGCCCCAGAGATTGCCCAGGGTCAGGCCGACGCCGAACAGCACCAGCATGGCGGTGATGAAGGCGGTGGAGCCATGGGTCTCGCGGGCGAGGATCGGCGCGATATAGGTGAAGACGGTGAACATGGCACCGGAGCCGACCACGGTCAGCCCCAGGGCGGCCAGCACCGGCGGACGACCCAGCACGCGGATCTCGGCCAGTACCCCGTCGCTCGGCGGCAGGGCCACGTTGGGCAGGGCGAACCAGAGCGCGGCCATGGTCAGCAGGCCGAGTCCGGCGATGCCCCAGAAGGCCTGGCGCCAGCCGAGCAACTCGCCGAACCAGGTGGCCAGGGGCACCCCGCCGATGGTCGCCAGGGTCAGGCCCATGAACATGGCGGCGACCGCCCCGGCGCGCTTGTCCGGGGCGACCACGCTGGCCGCCACCAGGGCGCCGACGCCAAAGAAGGCGCCATGGTTGAGCGAGGTCACCACCCGGGCGATCAGCAGGCTGGTGTAGTCGGTCGCCAGCGCCGACATCAGGTTACCGAGGGTGAAGATGGCCATCAGGCCGATCAGCAGATGACGGCGCGGAATGCGGCCGGTGGTCAGGGTCATCAAGGGTGCACCGATCAGCACGCCCAGGGCATAGGCGCTGATCAGCAGGCCCGCCGCCGGAATGGACACGCCAAGATCGGCGGCGATGCCCGGCAGCATGCCCATGGGCGCGAATTCGGTGACGCCGATGCCGAAGGCACCGGTGGCCAGGGCCAGCAGGGGTGGATTGATACGCATGGGAAAGGCTCCTTATCTATGCCGCGAATGCTAAGCTCCCCGCTCAAGCACCGGTAGACGGCGGTTTTGGCATGCACCTTTGCTCTGGAGTCACAAGTGGATCTTAATGGTCGCTCGGGAGAGATGGCGGTGTTCGCCCAGGTGGTGGAGGCCGGCAGCCTGTCCGCCGCCGCCAGAGCCCTGGGCCAGACGCCTTCGGCGGTGAGTCGCTCCATCGCCCGTACCGAGCAGCGCCTCGGCACGCGACTGCTGTTGCGCACCACCCGGGCCATCACCCTCACGGCCGAGGGTGAGGCCTATCTACGCGCGGCGCGACGCATCCTGGCGGATCTGGCCGAGGTGGAGGACGCCATCGCCGACCAGGGCGTGCCCCGAGGACGGCTGAGGGTCAGCGCCGCCCTCGGTCATGGCCGCATGACCCTGGTGCCGCTGGTGGCGGCCTTCAGCGCCCGCTATCCGGACATCGTGGTGGACCTGGCGCTGGGCGACGAGGTGGTGGACATCCTCGCCGGCCAGGCCGACGTGGCGATCCGCTTCGGCCAACTGGCCGACAGCCCCCTGAGCGCCCGCCCCATCGGCGTCACCGGGCAGGTGGTGGTGGCCTCGCCGGCCTATCTCGCCCGCCACGGTACGCCCCAGGTGCCGGAAGACCTGCTCGAGCACAATTGCCTGAGATTCAACTTTCGCCGCGCTCTGCCCGACTGGCCCTTCGTCCGCGACGGCCAGGCCTTCGCCCTGAAGATCAGCGGCAACATCGAATGCAACAGTGGCGAGGCCCTGGCGCTGCTGGCCCGCGAAGGCGCCGGCATCGCCCGCATCGGGGAATTCAGCGTGGCCGAAGACCTGCGCAGCGGCGCCCTGGTGCCGCTGCTGGAGGCCTGGAATCCGGGCGATCTGGAACCCATCCACGCGGTCTTCGTCGGCGGCTCGACCATGCCGGCGCGGGTGCGGGTGTTCGTGGATTTCCTGGTGGAACGGCTGGGCCACTGAGGCCCTCAGGCGAAGCGTCCGTCCCGCTTGAAACGCTCCGTGGCTTCGATCAGGGCACTGGTGGTGCCGGGCTCCGTGGGCGCATGGCCGGCGTCGTTGACGATCTTGAGCACCGAGCCGGGCCAGGCCTTGTGCAGCCGGTAAACAGAATTGGGTGTGGCGATCATGTCGTGACCGCCCTGGACCAGGTAGCAGGGCAGTTGGCGGATGGGCGCCAGGCCCTGGATCAACTGGTCTTCTTCGAGAAACAGCTGATGCTTGAAGTACCAGGCGTCGAGCACGGCCATGCCCAGGGTGGTCTGCTCATCGGCGGCCTGAGCCTCCACGCCTTCCGGATCGTGGCGCAGCAGGGAACAGCTGGCTGAATAACGTACCCAGGCCCGGGCGGCCTCCAGGCGCGCCTGCGGGTCTGCGCCGAGCAGACGTTCGAGGTAGGCGTCCAAGGCGGCATCGCGCCGCTCTTCCGGAATCCAGCTGACGAAATCCTCGTAGGCGCGGGGAAAGAAGCGCCGCATGCCATGCAGGTACCAATGCACCTCGTCGGCGGTGCCGAGAAAGATGCCGCGCAGCAGGAAACCCAGGCAGCGCTCGGGATGGGCCTCGCCATAGGCCAGCGCCAGGGTGGTGCCCCAGGAGCCGGCGGTGAGCAGCCAGCGCTCGATGCCCAGGTGCTCGCGCAACCGTTCGAGGTCATCGATGAGGTGCTGGGTGGTGTTGTCGCGGGTCTCGGCCAGGGGGGTGGATCTCAGGGCGCCGCGCTGATCGAACAGCACGATGCGGTAGTGGTCCGGATCCCAGAAGCGCCTCTTGCTCGGCTCGGCCCCCTCGCCCGGTCCACCGTGCAGGTAGACCACCGGCACGCCCTGGGGATTGCCGCATTCCTCCCAGTAGAGTTCGTGCAACGCGCTCACCCGCAGCCGACCGCTGCGGTTGGGCTGCTCGATTTCCGGAAAGAGCTGGTAGGTGACGTCACAGGGTGCATCCATGGTCGTTTCTCAGGCGGGCTTCGAGGTAGCTGAGCCAACGCCGGCTGCCCGAGTTCCAGCCGAAGCGGCGTCGCAAAACGGCTGCCCGCCGCAGCCGCGCCGGGCTGCACAGGCAGCGCCGGTGGGCTTGCGCGGCTCAAGGCGGGCACTCCGAGAAAACCCCTTGCGCCGCGCCAGCGGCGCGGCCCGTTGGTCGGAACGAGACTGCTGTGAGCCCTGGGGAACTCCAGCCAGCATCCCCGCCCTAATCCCCCACGCCTGCACTCGTGGCGCCCCTTCGCTGACTCGAAACGTTGCATTCGTTCGCTTCGCTGGCCTGGGGGCGCCCGGTTCGCCGGCCCCTTTCGTGTCTTGCCAGGATCCCGCTCTGCCATGTCCGCTTCCGCTTCCCCCGCCGTCGACCCCGACCAGAAGGCTTCGGCCCGCCGGCTGATCTTCATCACCGTGCTGGTCGCCACCATGGGCGCCCTGGCCTTCGGCTACGACACCGGCATCATCGCCGGCGCCCTGCCCTTCATGACCCTGCCACCCGACCAGGGCGGCCTGGGCCTCAATGCCTATACCGAGGGGCTGGTCACCGCCGCCCTGATCGTCGGCGCGGCCTTCGGCTCGCTGGCGGCGGGTTATCTCGCCGACCGCTATGGCCGCCGCACCACCCTGCGCCTGTTGTCGATCCTCTTCGTCGTCGGCGCCCTGGGCACCGCGGTGGCGCCCTCGGTGGAACTGATGGTGGTCGCACGCTTCGTGCTCGGCCTGGCGGTGGGCGGCGGGTCGGCCACTGTGCCGGTGTTCATCGCCGAGATCGCCGGCCCCAAGCGCCGCGGTCGCCTGGTGAGTCGCAACGAACTGATGATCGTCAGCGGTCAGCTGCTGGCCTATGTGCTCAGCGCCCTGCTCGCCTGGCTGGTGCACGACAACGGCATCTGGCGCTACATGCTGGCCATCGCCATGGTACCGGGCATCCTGCTGTTCGCCGGTACCTTTCTCTTGCCCACCTCGCCGCGCTGGCTGGCGGCCAAGGGTCGGATCGAAGAAGCCGAAGCCGTGCTGGAACGCCTACGCGACACCCCCGAGGAGGTGCAGCGCGAGGTCGAGGAGATGCGCGAGAGCGAGGAACAGGCCAGGCATCGCCCGCCATTGCGCGAATTGCTGAGCCAGGGCTGGGTGGTCAAGTTGCTTCTGCTGGGCATCGGCCTGGGCTTCGTCGCCCAGTTCACCGGGGTCAACGCCTTCATGTACTACACGCCGATCATCCTCAAGAGCACCGGCATGGGCACCAGCGCGGCACTCACCGCCACCATCGGCAACGGCGTGGTCTCGGTGATCGCCACCCTGCTCGGCATCTGGGCCATCGGCCGCGCCGGACGCCGTACCCTGCTGCTGATCGGCCTGGTGATCGTGGTCGTGGCGCAACTGGCGCTGGGCAGCGTGCTGCTGTGGCTGCCGCAAGACCTCACCCAGAGCTACCTGGCGCTGGCCTGCATCCTGGTGTTCCTGCTGTTCATGCAGATGTGCATCGCGCCGGTCTACTGGCTGCTGATGTCCGAGCTGTTTCCCAACCAGGTCCGCGGCCTGCTGACCGGGGTGGCGGTGGCCGTGCAGTGGCTGTGCAACGCCACCGTGGCCTTCAGCTTTCCGGTGGCCCTGGAAGCCATCGGCAACTACACCTTCTATGGTTTCGCCGCCATCAACCTGGGTTCGCTGCTGTTCGTCTATTTCTGCCTGCCGGAGACGCGCGGCAAGTCCCTGGAAGAAATCGAACGCCATTTGAAGAAAGAGTTATAGCGGGTCGTTAGCCGACCGATCGGCGATTTTCCGGCTTGCTACGGACCAAATGGAATAATTTCTCATCCCGTATCAAGTCGGACTTATCCGGGCCGATGCAGAGTGAAGGCATGTCGCCGTCATTCTTCGCGCCAGGGCGCGACCGGGGCTTTCGATGAACATCAAGCAGAAACTCACCTCGCTTTTCGCGGTAACCGCCTGCCTCCCGGTGATCCTGGTGGCGGGCGTGGTCATCATGAACGTGCGCAGTCAGGCCACCGGCGACTTCCTCGACGGCAGCGGGCGCGAAATCCGCCAGATCGACCGCAACATCCAGCAGTTCTTCTCCGGCATCCAGCAGAACGTCGACTTCCTCGCCAAGGAGCCGAACATCGTCGCGCTGCAAGGCCTGAAGAACTACAGCGGCGCCGACGCCGCCCAGTTGCCGCAGCCGGAAGCCGGCCAGCAGGCGCTGGCCTATTTCACCCGCTTCGCCAAGACCCACCCCACCACCGCCTACCTGTCGGTCGGCCTGGCCGATGGCGGCTACGTCAGCTGGCCGGACGACGCCAAGCTGGCCAACTACGATCCGCGCGTGCGCCCCTGGTACCAGGCGGCCATGAACAATCCCGGCAGGGTGGTGCGCACCCCGGCCTACTACTGGGCCACCGACGACGTCTCGCTGATGGGTGTGGTGCGGACCATGGAAGACGCCAGCGGCAAGGTCCGCGGCGTGGTGGGCCTGGACATCTCGCTCAAGCAGCTCACCGATCTGGTCAAGAGCATCACCCTGGGTCAGAGCGGCTACCTGCTGCTGGTGGAAGACAGCGGCAACGTACTGGTCGACCCGCGCGACCCCAAGCACAACTTCAAGCAGCTCAAGGAGCTGGGTGACGCCTACCAGACCCTCAGTGGCATCCAGAGCGGGCTGGGTGAGGTCAATCTCAACGGCACCGACTACATGGTCAACGTCTATCCGGCCAAGGATCTGGGCTGGAAATTCATCGGCCTGATCGAGCGCAGCGAAGTCATGGGCAAGGCCACCGCCCTGACCTGGCAGATCGCCGGCATCACCGCGGTGCTGGCACTGCTGTTCGCCGTGCTCGGCGCCGCCTTCGCCGGCATGATCGTGCGGCCGATCCGTGGCGTCTCCGCCGGCCTCGAATCCATCGCCCAGGGCGAAGGCGACCTGACCAAGAGTCTCAGCGTCCAGGGCAAGGACGAAACCGCCACCCTGGCCGGCTGGTTCAACCAGTTCCTCGCCAGCATCCGCCAGCTGGTGCAGCGCATCGGCCAGGCCTCCAACGACCTGCAGCAGGCCTCGCAGACCACCACCCAGGCGGCGGCCAGCATGAATGAAGTGGCCGGGCGCCAGCGCGAAGCCGTGGAGCTGGTGTCCACCGCCTTCAACGAGATGGTCGCCACCTCCAACGAGGTCGCGCGTTCCTGCAGCCAGGCCGCGGCCTCCGCCGACGCCGGTCATCACAAGGTGCAGGAAGGCTACGGCCAGATCGAGAAGGCCACCGGCAACGTCAACCAGCTCAGCGGCAGCCTGGCCCAGTCGGCCCAGGCCATGGCGGTGCTGGAGCAGGACAGCCACAACATCAACACCATCCTCGACACCATCCGCGGCATCGCCGAACAGACCAACCTGCTGGCGCTCAACGCCGCCATCGAAGCAGCGCGGGCCGGTGAGCAGGGGCGTGGCTTCGCCGTGGTGGCCGACGAGGTGCGGGCCCTGGCCAAGCGCACCGCCGACTCCACCGGCGAGATCGACGGCCTGCTCGGCAGCCTGGCGCGGCGCACCCAGGAGGTCACCCGCCAGATCGAGACCAGCCTGGAGCTGTCGCAGACCAGCGTGGCCTCCATCAGCGAGGCGCGTGGCAGCTTCGAAGGCATCCGCCAGTCGGTGGACGAGATCCGCGACCAGGCCCTGCAGATCGCCGCGGCAGCCGAGGAACAGCACCAGGTGGCCGAGGACATCAACCGCCACATCGCCCAGATCCACGACGACGCCCAGCAGGTGGAAGGCCTGGCCCAGTCCACCACCCGCGACTCCTCGCGCCTGTCGCAACTGTCGGGCGAACTGGACGGCCTGGTGCGGCGCTTCAAGGCCTGATGACTGTTTGGCGGTAGCAGAAGCCCCGCGGGTGATCCCCCGGGGCTTTTTGTTGGCCGGGATTCCGGGACGCGTGGATAAGGCTGCGCCATTATCCACCCTACGGACGTTGAACCTCCCTGCTGCGCAGGACAGCCCCCTCTCCCCTGGGAGAGGGGGCCTTCAGCCGAACCGTAGCGTGGAAAACGGCGCAGCCTTTCCGCTGGCTGGTCGGGCATCTCGTTGGGCTTCGCTGCGCTCAACCCAACCTACGGGGCTGGTGGTAGCAGAAGCGCCACGGATAATCCCGGCGGGGCTTTTTTATGGCCTGGCGTTCGGGGACGCGTGGATAAGGCTGCGCCGTTATCCACCCTACGGACGTTGAACCTCCCCGCTGCGCCGGACAGCCCCCTCTCCCCCTGGGAGAGGGTTGGGGTGAGGGTGCCTTCAGCCAAACCGTAGCGTGGAAAACGGCGCAGCCTTTTCCACTGGCGGATCGAGCCCAACAGCCCCCCTCAAGCCCCGGACGGCAAACCCTGGTCGCGATCGCCACGCAGGTTGCTGTGGGCAGCCTTGCAGATCTCGCGCAGGCCGCTCTTGAGGCCTTCTTCGAGGGTAGGGTGGTAGAAGGGCATGTCCAGCAGCGAGCTGGCGGTCTCGCCGTGGATCAGCGCCAGCACCAGCAGATGGCCGATATGGTCCATGCCCGGTCCGACCATGGCCGCGCCGGTCAGCTTGCCGGTACCCGGTTCGGCGTAGAAACGGGCGATGCCCTGGTTGCGCGCCTCGACCCGGGCGCGGCCCTGGTCGTGGTAGGAAGAGGTGCCGATCAGACTGCCCCGGTCGGGCGGACTGCCCAGCACGGCCACCGGCGGATCGGTGAAGATCAGCGAAAACAGCGGCGATCTCGGGGTCGGTCGGACCTCGGGATAGCAGGCCGCATTGTGCCCGGCGATGGCGCCCTCGTCGGAGGCCTCGTGGAGGATCGGCCGGTCATGGTCGGCATCGCCGGCGATAAAGATCGACGAAGCGCCACACTGCATCGTCTCGGGGTCGTAAACCGGGGTGCCATGGTCGTCCAGCTCGATGCCGGTGGTCTCCAGCCCCAGGCCCTTCAGCCGCGGCGGTCGCCCGGCGGCTACCAGCACATAATCGAAGTCGCCCTCGCCGGTCGCAGCACCGGACCAGGACAGTCGCACGCCCTCGCCCTCCCGCCGGGCATCCACCTCAACGTTCAGGTACAGGGTCAGGTCCTGCTCCAGGATCTTGCGCAACTCGGCCTTGACCTCCAGGTCCTCCAGCGCGCCCAGGCCATCGTCCTGGCCGAACAGGGTGACGGCCACACCGAGGCGGGCCATGGCCTGGGCCAGTTCCAGGCCCACCGGGCCGGTGCCGATCACGGCCAGGGAGCGCGGCAGATCGGGGAGTTCGAAGATCGTCTCGTTGGTCAGCGCCCGCTCGCCGAGGGCGTCGAAGGGTTCCGGCACCAGAGGGTAGGAGCCGGTGGCGATGATCACGCTGCGGGCGCTTATCGTCTTACCATTACTGAGCTGCAGGCGATCCGGCGCCACGAAGCGCGCCGTCGCTCGCTGGGCCACGCCCTCGGGCAACTTGGCGAAACCCTCCTTGGTGGCGGCGACGAAATGATCGCGCTCGCGCCGCACCCGCGCCATGACCGCCGCGCCATCGACGCCGACGCTGCCTACCTCGATGCCGAAGGTGCCGGCGCGGCGGACGGCATGATGAGCCTCCCCGGCGACGATCAGCAGCTTGGAGGGCATGCAGCCCACGGAGGCACAGGTGGTGCCGGCCCAGCGGTCGTCGATCAGCAGGGTGCGCGCGCCCTGGCGGCGGGCGGCGCGTTCGGCGGCGAGGCCGGCGGTTCCGGCCCCGATCACGGCGACATCACATTCGAGATCGGCGGGGGTCGTAGCGGCTGCAGGGTCACTCATCTCATCACCTGACGTTGTGAAGGGTTACCCGACTCGCGCCAGGGCTCCAGCAAGGGACCCCAAGCGCAACGTTGAGGTTGCATCCCCAAGGCGTGACCCACTTCGACAAAAAACCGACAATTCTTGTCAGGAGCGTCAAATTCCATGCCACTCGTCACCTTATACTGGCCATCTGGAACCATTGAGGGTGTCCTATCCTCAATTAGCCAACTTAAATGGACGCAGGCACTCACATGGAACGTGACATCAGCAAGATTCCGCTCATCAACGATTGGTCCTATCTGATCGCCCTGGAAACCGGCCTGTTCACCCGCGGTGAACTCAGCGGCGCGGTGCTCAAGGCCCTCAACGACCAGGCCCGCCTGCTCTCCCGTCGCTACCTGGTGCAGAAGTCCAAGCTGGACGTACGCAAGCTGACGCCCGCCGAGACTGAGATCCTCGATACCCTCAGCGACACCGCCGCCAGTCTGCGCCGCCGCCAGCGGCTGCCGCACAACATCGTCAAGAGCCTCAGGGCCGGCGGCCTGATCGCCGCGGTCGAGCGCAGCGTCTGCGCCTCGGGCATCCTGCAGTGCCACAACGGCTTCTATGAAGACGGCCTGGAGCCGGGCGCCTTCGAGCGGATCGTCATGCGCCATCCCCATGAATTCGGCGATCACGCCCGCCAGAGCGCCGCCCTCTACTTCGCCCAGGAACCCTTCGCCCTGGAACAGTCGCAAGACGTGCACGACCAGCCGCTGCAGGCCAGCGCCTGATGAGCGAGGCGCACGCAATGACCGGGGCGGCCGGGAGGCCCCAGACCCCGTTCGCCTGCGCGCGTCTCGCCGCCCCCGTTCCCGCGTGCGGTACCGCTTTTCCGGAGTCCTGGCGCATGACGCCCGCTTTCGCGCCGCTCAGCCCCCCATAGCACCCCTGCCCTCGCCGGCCGGCCGATCTCGCTGATCGTGTCGGCTGTCGTCCTTTCGTTGCCGGCCCAGCCGGCAGCGGCCTTTGCCTGCGCGCGTCTCACGACGGGCGTCTCTGCCGATGCCGTTCGCGTCGCCGTCCAGCCGGAGTCCGCTCCCGGAGGGTGGCCGCGGCATGGGCCACGGCTGCGAGGAGCAGACATGACTACCGCCCACGTCCCCCAGGGACGCAACAATTTCGATTTCCTGAGATTCGCCGCAGCTTCCACCGTGGTGATCGGCCACGGCTTCTGGCTCTCGGGGCATATCGGCGCCGAGCCGATCCTCAACTTCACCGGCTTCACCGACGCGGCCAACATCGCCGTCTATGTGTTCTTCGTGATCAGCGGCTTCCTGATCACGGCGTCCTTCCAGCGCAGTCGCAATCCTCTGGACTTTCTGCTCAAGCGCGCCCTGCGGATCTTTCCGGCGCTGATCGTCTCGGTGCTGTTCTCGGTGCTGGTGGTGGGCTGGCTGGCCACCAGCTGGGAAACGAGCGCCTACTTCAGCGATCGCCAGACCCTGGGCTTCTTCAAGAACATCCTCTTGATGACGCGCTTCGAACTGCCCGGCGTCTTCACCGGCAATCCCTTTCCGGACACGGTGAACGGCAGCTACTGGACCCTGCCCTACGAGGTGTTCATGTACCTGTCGCTGCTGATCATCGGGGTGCTGGGGCTGCTGACCCGCTCGGTGGTCATGGCCACCCTGGTGGTGCTGGTGCTGGGCAACTTCCTGCTGCTGCCGCAGATGGGCATCGCCAGCTTCGTGCTGCACAAGGTGTTCAGCCTGGGCATGTTCTTTTTCGCCGGCGCCCTGCTGCAACTCGCGGGACCGCGCATCCCCTGGCGCCTGGAGATCGCCCTGGCGCTCTGCCTGCTGTCGCTGGCGGCCATCGTCTGGCATGTCCTGCCGGTGATCCACCTGGTGTCGCTGGCCTATGTGATCATCTACCTGGCCCAGGTGCAGGTACCGGTGCTGCATGGCTTCGGCCGCTTCGGCGACTATTCCTACGGCCTCTACCTGTTCAACTTCCCGGTCCAGCAACTGCTCATGCACTGGTTTCCCGACAGCTTCTCGCTGCCCGGTTTCCTGCTGGTGAGCTATGTCCTGACCCTGGGGTTCGCGGTGCTCTCCTGGCACCTGATCGAGGCGCCGGCGCTGAGATTCAAGCCGCGGCGCCAGGCCCCGGCGGCGCCGGCCTGAGGCCAGCTGGCCGGGCGTCTCAGCCGAGGCGACCGGCCAGGGCGAAACCGGCCAGGGTCAGCAGCAGCGACCCCAGCACATGGATGGTCACGGTGAGCGCCGCCCAGCCCAGGCGGCCGCTCTGCAGCAGTCCCACCACCTCGGCGGAAAAGGTCGAGAAGGTGGTGAAGCCGCCGCAGAAGCCGGTCACCAGCAGCAGGCGCCACTGGGCTTCCAGCCCCGGGTAACGGGAGAACAGCCCCAGCGCCAGGCCGATCACGAAGCCGCCGACCAGATTGACCAGCAGCGTGCCCAGGGGCAGCAGCGGAAACAGCGCATTCAGCCGCAGACCGACCCACCAGCGACAGGCGCTGCCGAGGGCACCGCCAAACATCACCGCGAACAGCGCATAGGGCATCTCAGACTCCTCTCAACGACGAGGGGCGGCGAAGAGCAGGACGGCAACGCCCGCCAGGGCCGACAGCAGCGACCCCAGTAGCACGCCGATCTTGACCTCGTCGACCAGGAAGGGCGCCCCCGGAAAGGCCAGGGCGCCGATGAACAGGCTCATGGTAAAGCCAATGCCGCAGAGCAGGGCCACGCCATAGAGCTGCAGCCAGCTGGCACCCTCGGGCAGCCGCGCCAGACCGCTGCGGATGGCCAGCACCGCCATCAGGGAAATCCCGATCTGCTTGCCAAGGAACAGCCCCAGGGTCACGCCCAGGGGCACCGGATCCAGCAGATTGGCCGGCGACATCCCGGCCAGGGAGACCCCGGCATTGGCGAAGCCGAACAGCGGCACGATCAGGAAGGCCACCCAGGGATGCAGCGCGGACTCCAGCCTGAGCAGCGGCGAGGCGTCGTCGGCCTCGGTATCGCCCAGGGGAATGAACAGCGCCAGGATCACCCCGGCCAGGGTCGCATGGATGCCCGAACGCAGCATGCAGAACCATAGCAGCGCCCCCACCAGCAGATAGGGCAACAGGGCGGTGACCTTGAGGCGATTGAGCACGAACAGCACCGCCACCAGACCGGCCGCGGCCAGCAGCATGCTGCTGGAAAGGTCGCTGGTGTAGAACAGCGCGATGATCAGCACGGCGCCGAGGTCATCGAGGATCGCCAGGGCGGAGAGAAACACCTTGAGCGACACCGGCACCCGCGAACCCAGCAGCGACAGCACGCCCAGGGCGAAGGCGATGTCGGTGGCGGCGGGAATCGCCCAACCCGAGAGGGTCTGGGGATCGTGGCGATTGACCAGGGCATAGAGCAGCGCCGGCACCAGCATGCCGCCCAGGGCGGCGAGCCCCGGCAGGGCGCGATCGCCCCAGCTGGCGAGTTGGCCGACCGCCATCTCGCGCTTGATCTCCAGCCCCACCAGCAGGAAGAAGATGGCCATCAGGCCGTCGTTGATCCAGTGACCGAGGGACAGACCACCCACATACCAGTGCAGACTGGCGAAATAACCCTCGGCCAGCGGCGAGTTGGCGACGATCAGGGCGATGGCGGCGGCCACCATCAGCACGACACCACCGGCCGCTTCGGCCGCGACGAAGCGATTGAGATAGGCCAGGGCCCTGGCCGGAGAAAGGGGAGAGTTCATGGGCAGCCGTACTCCGCGCGGCGGCCCGACCTGCGCTCGATTCAACCTGTCCTACCGCGTGGCTGCGGCGACACCCAGCCGATGATCCTACTACGGCAGCCCCGGCGGTCGCAGCAGAAAATCGCCTGGAGACGGCAGCCGCTCTGGGTCGCCGCCTGGCCGTCGACCCGGGCGCCGAGCGCGCCGCGCCGGTCTTGCCAGGGCTGCGTCCAGGAGGGACCATCAGCGCCCTCGTTCTGCCCAGCAGCTGCCTTTCCCATGTCCCAGGAACCCCTTACGCCCTCGCCTTCGCCGTCTCTCTTCGCCCGCCTGGCCCAGGGCCTGCGCGCCTTCTGGCCGGCGCCGCTGCCCATCGACGGACGCGAGCGGCTGCGCGCCAGCCTCGGCGCCGGCCTCGGCATCCTGCTCGCGGCCCTGCTCGCCGCCTGGTGGCTGGAAGGCCAGCCGGTGCACCAGCATGGCGCCCTGGCATTGGCGCTCGTAGCGCCGCTGGGCGCCAGCGCCGTACTGGTGTTCGCCCTGCCCTCCAGTCCGCTGGCGCAGCCCTGGTCGGTGGTGGGCGGCAACACCCTGTCGGCGCTGATCGGCATCGCCTGCGCCCTGTGGATTCCCGAAGCCAACCTGGCCGCCGCCGTGGCGGTCGCCCTGGCCATCGCCGCCATGTTCACCCTGCGCTGCCTGCACCCGCCGGGTGGCGCCTCGGCGCTGCTGATGGTGCTGATCGGCGCCCAGGACTTCAGCTACGCCTGGAGTCCGGTGGCGCTGGATTCGCTGCTGCTGGTGAGTGCCGGCCTGCTCTACAACAACCTGACCCGCCGCCCCTGGCCCCATGTGCCGCGCCCGGCCGAGCCGAGTGGCGAGACGCGCCTGCAGCGCGCCGACCTGGACGCCGTGCTGGCACGCTACAACCAGGTGCTGGACATCAGCCGCGACGACCTCGCCGAATTGCTCGAACAGGTGGAGGCGCGCGCCTACCAGCGCAAGATGGGCGAGTTGCGCTGCGCCGACGTCATGAGCCACGAACCGGTGACGGCCCGCGCCGAGATGCCGCTGCAGCAAGCCTGGGCGATGATGCGCGCCCGGCGCATCAAGGCGCTGCCGGTGGTGGATCGCCAGGGCCATCTGCTGGGTATCGTCACCGTCGCCGACTTCATGCGGCAGATCGATCTGGACGTCCACGAAGGCCTCGGCTGGCGCCTGAGATCGCTGGTCCGCCCGCGCACGCGCCAGGAGGAAAACAGCGTCGGCCACATCATGACCCGCACCGTGCGGGTGGCCAGCGCCGACCGCCTGCTGATCGATCTGGTGCCGGTGTTTTCCGAGAACGGCCACCGCCACATCCCCATCATCGACGGCTCGCGCCGTCTGGTCGGCATCATCACCCAGTCGGATCTGATCCGCGCGCTGTACCAGGCGGTACGGGCCTGACCGCAGCGAGCCGCCCTCGGCTGGGGTTCTGCAGCGAACCTCGCCGCGTTTTCGTCGTCTCAAAGGCACTGTCGCCCATTCCGGGCGACCTGCCAGGAATGTTCGGATGAAAACCGGTCCCGCTCGTGCCTCTTCGTTCTCCGCGCCTCGTGCGCTGCTCGCCAGCCTGGTCCTGGGCGGCGGTCTGCTGCTCGCGGGCTGCGCCGGCAACCCGCCGACTGCGCAGATGGCCGTGACCCAGTCCGCCGTCAACGAAGCCGTGAGCGGCGGCGGCAACCAGTTCGCCCCCATTGAGACCAAGTCGGCCCAGGACAAGTGGACCCAGGCCCAGGCCGCCCTGTCCAACGAGAAATACGACGAGGCCAAGCGCCTGGCCGAGCAGGCCGAGTGGGATGCCCGCCTGGCGACCCGCAAGACCCAGGCCGCCAAGGCCGCGGCGGCGCTGCAGGATGCCCAGAACAGCATCCAGCAGATCCGTGAGGAAGGTCAGATCAACCTCCAGCTGCAACAGAATCTACAGAAAAAGGTGCAGCAGTAAGGCTGCCCGCTCTCTTGAAGGACGAAACCATGCGTAAACGTTTTCTGCTTCCGCTGATGTCGGCGCTGACCCTCACCCTGGCCGCCTGCGCCACCCCGCCCAACCCCAACCTGGAAAAGGCGCGCAACGACTACGCCGCCCTCGAATCCCAGCCCCAGGCCACTCAGCTGGCGGCGTTGGAAACCAAGGACGCCGGCACCTGGCTGGCCAAGGCCGACAAGGCCTACAAGGACGGCGAGAACGAGCGCACCGTCGACCAGCTGGCCTACCTGACCCAGCAACGCATCCAGACCGCCATGCAGACCATCAAGCTGCGCATGGCCGAAGCCGAGCTGAAAAAGGTCGACGCCGAACGCGGCGAAGCCCGCCTCAACACCCGCACCCAGCAGCTGCAGCAACTGCAGAAGGCGATCAAGTAAGGTCCAGGGCGCAGGTCCCCTGGCGGGAATCCTGCGCCCCCTGCCGTGGTCCTCTACTGACCCGCGAGCGTCCTGCTCGCCACAGTCCGGAGGATTTCTCATGCACGCCATACGCCTACGCAAACCCGGTGGTCTGGACCAGCTGGAGCCCTGCGAACTGCCCGATCCCGGGCAGCCGGGGGCTGGCGAGATCCGGGTGCGGATCAAGGCCAGTTCGCTGAATTTCCATGACCTGGGCGTGGTGCTGGGCAAGATGCCGACCGCCGATGGGCGCATTCCCATGTCCGATGGCGCCGGGGTGGTCGAGGCGGTGGGCGCCGGGGTCAGCGAATTCGCCGTGGGCGATCACGTGGTCTCGACCTTCTTTCCCCACTGGCTGGACGGCGAGCCGCCCATCGATGACTTTTACACCACGCCCGGCGATGGCGTCGACGGCTTCGCCTGCGAGGTGGTGGTACGTCCAGCCACCGCCTTCACCCGCGCGCCCAAGGGCTACAGCCATGCCGAGGCGGCGACCCTGACCACCGCCGGGCTGACCGCCTGGCGCGCCCTGGTGGTGGACGGTGGCCTCAAGGCCGGTGACAGCGTGCTGGTCATGGGGACCGGCGGCGTCTCCATCTTCGCCCTGCAGATGGCCAAGGCCATGGGCGCCACGGTGATCGCCACCTCGTCCTCGGACGAAAAGCTGCAGCGCGCCTATGCCCTGGGCGCCGATCACCTGATCAATTACCGTGAAGAGCCGGAATGGGGCGCCAAGGTGCAGGCCATCACCGGCGGGCGTGGCGTCGACATCGTGGTGGAGGTGGGCGGTCCGGCGACCTTGGCGCAGTCCATCCAGGCCGCGCGCATCCATGGGCACCTGGCGCTGATCGGGGTGCTCACCGGCGTCGAGGGCCAGGTCCCCACCGCCAACCTGATGCGCCGCCACCAGCGACTGCAGGGTTTGATCGTCGGCAGTCGTCGCCATCAGCAGGAGATGATCCGCGCCTTGGAAAGCACCGGGATTAAGCCGGTCATCGATCGCAGCTACTCGCTGAACGAGATCGCCGCGGCCTTCGCCTTCCAGAAGGACGGCAGCCATTTCGGCAAGATCGTCCTGGAGTTCTGATAATGGTCAGACGAAAGCCAGACTGAGCCCAGCAGGCCTCTGCTAGACTTCCGGGATCGTCTCATCGCGTTCCGGAAGTCCCGATGACCTCGCCTGATCCCCTCCCCTATCTCGTCGTCATCGAAGACAACGGGCTGCTCGCCGAACTGCTGAGCAATCACCTCGAAGAGCGACTGGGCTGGACCTGTGTTCGCTTCGACAACGCCGACGACGCCCTGGTGCATCTGCTCCAGCAGCAGCAAAGCCCCGGGCTGGTGATCACCGACCACCTGATGCCCGGCCAGCTGCGTGGCGGCGAACTGGCGGAGATGCTGTTGCAGCGCTGGCCCGCGCTGCCCATGGTGATCACCTCGGGCTACGGCTACGAGATCACCACGGCGCTGCCCGAGCAGGTGATCTTCCTGCAGAAGCCCTGGACGCTGGACGAGGTGGATTCGGCAGTACGCCTGGCACGGGCACGCCAGGCGACGGGCTAGACACCCAGCTGGCCGCAGGCCTTGAGCAACTGGTCGATGGTCCAGGGCTTGGGCAGGAACAGCGCCCGCTCCTCGCGCTCGGCGTACTGCTGGCCGGTATAGCCGGAGGACACCAGGATCGGCAATTGTGGAAAGCGCTGACGCACCTGTTTGGCCAGGGCGAGTCCGTCCAGCCGACCCGGCATGCGCACGTCGGTGAACAGGAGATCGGGCGGTAAGGGATCGGACTCGAGCCAACCCCAGGCGGCGTCGGCGGTATCGAAGGACTGGACGGCATAACCTTCCATCTCGAACACCTCCGTCGCCAGCGATCTCAATACCGGATCGTCTTCGACGACCAGCACGGTGGTAACAGCAGCGGAAGAAACTACATCGGTCATGGCAACGCTACTTCATTAGTACGACTAAATAGACCGAAATTTCTCGAATTGGATCACAAGGCTCGGATGGGCGGCTGGCAGCCGGGTGCCGGCACTTGTCTGATGCCGTAACGGCTACTTAATTCCCTGTCTGTCGGAAAAAGGTGCTGGCAGATCGCTAGCCATCGCCCGACTCTCTTACTCTAAGGCTCTCGCCGGACGTCACCGCCGTCCGCTTCCGCTGCTCACGCGCTCGAACGACCCCATGGCTGAATCCGCTCTTTCCCACGCTGAACTCCAGGCCGAAGTCCGTCGCCTCCGCGCCGCGCTCGACCAGTGCACCGCGCTGCCGCCCCAGGACGCCCAGCGGCGTCTGGCGATCTTTGATGGTGCCATCGATTTCGCCATGATCGTGCTCGATCCGGCCGGGGTGATCACCGACTGGAACAGCGGCGCCGAACGCCTGCTGGGCTGGACCGCCGCAGAGATTCGCGGCGCGCCGGTCGAGCGCTTCTTCACCCCCGAGGACAACCAGATCGGCCGGGCCGCGCTGGAAATGCGGCTGGCGCTGCAGGACGGTCGCGCCGAAGACGAACGCTGGCACCTGCGACGCGACGGCACCCGCTTCTGGGCCAGCGGCGAGATGCATCCGCTGCACGACGACGCCGGCCGCCATACCGGCTTCGTCAAGATCCTGCGCGACCGTACGCCCCAGCATCTGGCCGGCCAGGCCCTGCGTGACAGCCAGCGCCACGTGGGCGAGGTGCAGCAGAAACTGGCGGAAAGCGAGCGCTATTGGCGCGGTCTGTTCGAGCAACTGGACGAGGGCTTCATCCTCGGCACCATTCTGCGCGATGAGCAAGGTCGCGGCTGCGACTGGCGCTATGACCAGGTCAACCGAGCCTGGTGCACGCACTTCGGCCTGAGCGCGGAGCAGGCGATCGGCCAGACCGCCCGGACCCTGTTTCCCGAACTCGAAGACCTCTGGGTGGAGGATTTCACCCGGGTGGTGGATACCGGCCAGTCGTTCAGCTACGTGCGGCAATTCCAGGCCAACGGGCGCTGGTACGAAGGTCATGCGCACAAGGCCGGCGCGGAGAGCTTCCTGGTGCTGTTCCTGGATGTCACCGAACGCGAGCAGGCCGCCCAGGCGACCCGCGACGAAGAGCGCTATCGCCGCGCCCTGGCAGAACTGGGCGAAGGCTTCAGCCACCTCAACGACATCGAGGCGGTCACCGAGCTGGCCTGCACAGTGCTGGGCACCCTGCTGGACGCCCAGCGGGTGGGCTACGGCCTGGTGGACGCCGACGCCGAGACCATCAGCGTGGAACGCGACTGGACGATCCCGGCCGCCGGCAGCCTGATGGGCACCCTGAATTTCCGCGACTATGGCAGCTGCATCGAGGACTTCAAGCGCGGCGAGACCGTGGCCATCGAAGATGTGCGCGAGGATGCCCGCACCTGCCACAACCTCGCCGCCATGCAACGGCTGGACACCCGCGCCTTCGTCAGCACCCCGCTGTTCGAGCACGGCCATTTCGTCGCCCTGCTCTATGTCAGCGCCAGCCAAGCGCGGTGCTGGACGCCGGCCGAAGTGCAATTCATCCGCGAGGTCGCCAATCGAACCCGCTCGGCGACGGCGCGGCTGACCGCTGAGCGCGCCCTGCGCGACAGCGAACTCAATCTGCGGCTGGTGGCCGACACCCTGCCCTGCCTGATCGCCTTCGTTGATCGCGAGCTTGTCTATCGCTTCGCCAACATCGAGGCGCCCAAGTGGTTCAAGGACGCTCCGGAAAGCATCCTGGGTCGCAGCATGGCCGAGGTCTTCGCGCCGGAGCTGTTCGCGGCCCGGCGTCCGGCCATCCAGGCCGCCCTGGACGGCACCCCGGCGCGGCTGGACCTGCCCTGGGCCTGGCCGGACGGCCGGCGACGCATCGCCGACATCCACTATCGTCCGCGGCGCGATGCGCGCGGGGCGGTGGACGGCTTCTATGTCTTCGCCCAGGACGTCACCGCCCAGCGCGACGCCCAGACGCTGATCCAGGCGCAGAATCTCAGCCTCAGCCAGGAGGTCCAGGCGCGCACCGCCGAGCGCGACCGGCTCTGGGCGCTCAGCGAGGATCTGCTGCTGACCGCCGATTTCAACGGGCAGCTGCTACGGGTGAGTCCCTCCTGGTCGCGCGGCCTGGGCTATTCCGAAGCCGAGCTGCTCAGCCGCCCCTACCGGGAACTCATCCATCCCGACGATCTGCCGGGGGTGCTGGTGGCGCTGGACGAACTGCGCCGCAGCGGCCTGCCGGCGCGGGTGGAAAATCGCATCCTGGCGGCGGACGGCAGCTGGCGCTGGCTGTCCTGGACGCTGTCGATGGACACCGAACAGGATCGCCTCACCGGCGCCGGGCGCGACATCACCCGGGAAAGGGACGCCGCGGAGACCCAGGCGCTGCTGGAAGAGCAGTTGCGCCAGTCGCAGAAGATGGAAGCGGTCGGCCAGCTCACCGGCGGCCTGGCCCACGATTTCAACAACCTGCTCGCCGGCATCGTCGGCAGTCTGGATCTGCTCACGGTGCGCATCGGCCAGGGCCGGCTGAACAATCTCGAGCGCTACACCACCGCCGCCCAGGGCGCCGCCATCCGCGCCGCCGCCCTGACCCACCGGCTGCTGGCCTTTTCCCGCCGCCAGACGCTGGATCCCAAGCCCACCGACGTCAATCGCCTGGTGGCCGGCATGGAAGACCTGATCCGTCGCACGGTGGGTCCGGCCATCCAGATCGAGGTGGTGGCCAGCAGCGAGCTGTGGTCGACCCTGGTCGATCCGCCGCAACTGGAAAACGCCCTGCTCAACCTCTGCATCAATGCCCGCGACGCCATGCCCGAGGGGGGCCGCATCTTCATCGAGACCGCCAATCGGGCGCTGGATGCGCGCATGGCCCGGGTCCGCGACCTGGAAGCGGGCGAATACATCGCCCTCTCGGTGACCGACAACGGCTGCGGCATGCCGCCCGAGGTGATCGCCAAGGCCTTCGATCCCTTCTTCACCACCAAGCCGATCGGGGTGGGCACGGGACTTGGCCTGTCGATGATCTACGGTTTCGTGCGCCAGTCCGGCGGCCAGGCGCGCATCCATTCCCAGGTCGATCAGGGCACCAGCGTCACCCTCTTCCTGCCACGCCATCGCGAAGCGGCCACCGGCGTCGACCTCGCCGCCAGCCAGCCGACCCTGCCACGCCAGGGCCACGGCGAGACGGTGCTGGTGGTGGATGACGAACCCACGGTACGGATGCTGGTGGTGGAGGTGCTGGAGGAACTGGGCTACGCCGCCCTGGAAGCGGCGGATGCCAGCTCCGGCTTGCGCCTGCTGGAATCCGACGTGCGCATCGACCTGCTGATCAGCGACGTCGGCCTGCCCGGCGGCATGAACGGCCGCCAGATGGCCGACGCCGCCCGCCAGCGCCGCCCGGGCCTCAAGGTGCTGTTCATCACCGGCTACGCCGAGAACGCCGTGGTCGGCAACGGCCACCTGGAGCCCGGCATGCACGTGATGACCAAGCCCTTCGCCATGGACGCCCTGGCGGTGCGTATCCGCGATCTGATCGAAGGGACCTGAGGTCAGCGTCCGAGCGGATCATCCCTCACCCCAGCCCTCTCCCGGAGGGAGAGGGGGCGGTTGGGAGGCGTAGTGTGGATAACGGCGCAGCCTTATCCACGAATGGAGCCGGGGCTTGCCCAGTGGAAAACGCTGCGCGGTTTTCCACGCTACGCCAGGACATCGGCTGGATCGCGGCCATGGGGCGCTCCTACGGGAAGCGGTCGCGCCAGGCTCGACCGCCCCTCTCCCCTGGGAGAGGGTTAGGGTGAGGGCGCTCCAGCGCGGAGGTATTCCTCCGTTGGGCTTCGCTGCGCTCAACCCAACCTACGCGGTCGATCTCGGCCGTAGGGTGGATAACGGCGCAACCTTATCCACGAATGGAGGCGGGGCTTACCCAGTGGAAAACGCTGCGCGGTTTTCCACGCTACGCCAGGACATCGGCTGGATCGCGGCCATGGGCCGCTCCTACGGGAAGCGGTCGCGCCAGGCTC
>Ga0153990_1000033_pt1 | contig 57252 bp, 51 predicted proteins | sample TSNC074MetaG_FD_104739 | JGI IMG/M metagenome (GOLD analysis project Ga0153990, IMG submission 104739) | Attine ant fungus gardens microbial communities from North Carolina, USA - TSNC074 MetaG | ecosystem: Host-associated > Fungi > Mycelium > Unclassified | place: USA: North Carolina, Jones...
GGTTGCTGCCAGAAGGCCCAGCCGGAGACGTCCAGCCCGAGCAGACCGGCACCCTTGGCGCCCCAGAGGGCGAAGGCCGAGGTGACGCCCCAGGGGCGACCGGCCAGGGCCAGGGTGACGAAGTTCAGTATGGCCAGGGCGATGGCGCCCCAGACCAGCGGCCAGCTGCCGCGCAGCAGGCGCGCCGCGCCCTGGTGTTCACTGGGCACCGTGACTTCCAGCGAGCCGTGGCGACGGCGCTCCAGTACCACCGAGACCCCGGCGATCAGGGCGAAGGCCGCCAGGCTGACCAGGATGCCGGGCAGCACGCCCAGGCGGGTTACCAGGGAGGTCGGCGGCAGACTGGGCAGGGCGAACCACCAGCCCAGGTGCTGGGTGGCGATCAGCGAACCGATGACGAAGAACAGCAGGGTCACCAGCATCCGCGCATTGCCGCCGCCGGCGGTGAACAGGGTGCCGGAGGCGCAGCCACCGCCCAGTTGCATGCCGATGCCGAACAGGAAGGCGCCGACCACCACCGAGGTGGACAGCGGCGAGACGTTGCCGCGCACCGCCTCGCCGAACAGGCTGCCGGCGCCCAGGGCGGGAAAGAACAGCAGCACCGCCAGGGCCAGCATCACCATCTGGGCGCGCAGGCCGGCGCCGCGGCGGTCGAGGATGAACACCCGCCAGGCCGAGGTGAAGCCGAAGGCGGCGTGGTAGAGGGTCAGGCCGAGGGCGCCGCCAAGCAGCAGCAGGAGTGCCTGACGGCCGCCCACGGCCTGGCCGAGAAGGAGCATGCCCAGGGCGAGCAGGCAGGTCGCCCACAGGGCCGCCCAGGGCAGGCGAGGAGAGGAAAGGGTAGAGGTCTGCTGCATCATGGTTCCGGTAGCTTCGAACTAAAGTCCGACTATTTTAGTAGGACTTGTCCGGGAATCCCAGCCACCCGGCAGCTCTGGTTCAATGAAAGGGTTACATCGATATAGCCAGAAGTTATCTAGCATTCAGGACAGCCGTTTGGCCGAGGGCGTGGTCAAAGCGGCCAAAGGAATCCCCTGGAGTCGCCGTGTCCGCTGCTGCCGTGCCGTCTGTTCCCGCCTTGCCTACCCTGTCGCGGTTGCGCGGCTGGACCGCCCTGGCCGCTGCCCTGGTGCTGGCCGGTTGCAGCCTGACGCCCAGCTCCCAGGGGCCGACCCGTTCGCCGGCCGAGGTGCGCGCCGAGCTCCTGCGGCTGCTGCCGGCCAGCGTCGCGGATCGGCAGGGCTGGGCCAGCGATATCCAGACCGCCTTCAGCGCCCAGGGCCTCGAGCCCTCGACGGACAACCTCTGCGCCGTGCTGGCGGTGGCGGAGCAGGAATCCACCTACCAGGTCGATCCGCCGGTGCCGGGGCTGGGGCGGATCGCCCGGGAAGAGATCGACAGACGTGCGGCGCGGGCCTATGTGCCCCAGCTGCTGGTGCGCACCGCGCTCAACCTCAGGTCGCCCACCGGCAAGACCTACGCCCAGCGCCTGGACAGTGCCCGAACCGAGCGCGAGCTGAGTCTGATCTTCGAGGACTTCATCGCCATGGTGCCCCTGGGAGGCCAGCTGTTCGGGCGCTTCAATCCGGTGCGCACCGGCGGCCCCATGCAGGTCAGCATCGACTTCGCCGAGGCTCATGCCCGCGGCTATCCCTATGAGCGCGAGGGTTCCATCCGCCATGAGGTGTTCAGCCGGCGGGGCGGTCTCTATTTCGGCACCGCGCACCTGCTGGGCTATCCCGCGGACTATGCCACGCCGCTGTATCGCTTCGCCGATTTCAACGCCGGCTGGTACGCCAGTCGCAATGCCGCCTTCCAGAGTGCGGTAAGCCGGGCCACGGGGATGAAGCTGGCGCTGGACGGCGATCTGGTGGTGCCCGGTTCGCGGACCCAGGGCGAGACCGAGCGGGTGGTCAATCGGCTGGCGCCGGCCCTGGGCATGAGCGACATCGCCATCCGCCACGACCTGGAGGCGGGGGAGTCCGAGGACTTCGCCAAGACCGATCTCTATGCCAAGGTCTATGCCCTGGCCGAGCGCAAGGCCGGTCGCAGCCTGCCGCGCGCCATCCTGCCGGGCATCACCCTGGAGAGTCCCAAGATCACCCGCACCCTCACCACCGCCTGGTTCGCCCAGCGGGTGGAGGAACGCTGGCAGCGCTGCCGGGGCCGCGCCGCGCGCTGAGGGGAGCAGGGGGCCGAACGGCGTTTTCCAGGTGACGAGGGTCGGGCCCGGGGATGGCAATTGGCCAGACTATTCGCCTAACATGGGGCGATGAAGCGGCCTCGCGCCGTACGGTTCTGGTGTAGTCCCTAGAGGTCCAGATGACCGATACCCCCGGCTCCCGGTTGACGCTGATCGTCGACCAGCCCACCCCCACGGCCCGCCATCGGCTGCCACCCCGCGAACAGGCCAAGGCCCTGCGACTGCTGCGCACCCTGGGCCTCGAAGCCGATACCCCGCCGGAACTGGTGCTGGCCTGGCTGGAACGCCGCGATGGCGGTTGTTCGCTGCCGGAAGCGGCGCGCCAGATCGGCCTGGGCAACTGGCTGGGGATCACCACCAGCCTGGCCGACCTCACCCAGAATCTGGCGCGCTTCGAAGCGGCCTATGCCCTGGACAGCGTGCTCGACTCCCTGACCGTCCTGGCCGAGCAGTCGCCGCCCGAGTCCCGCTAGCCGCTAGAGGCCGGCACCGCGGATGTTGACGTAGAGGCTGTACAGCGAGTGGGAACCGGCCATGAACAGGCGGTTGCCTTCCGGGCCGCCAAAGCAGAGGTTGGGGCAGCGTTCCGGCAGGTGGATGTGCCCCAGCGCCTTGCCGCTGGGATCGAAGACCCGCACGCCATCGAGCGCCTCGGGCTTGGCCGCCGGCGCGCCACTGCTACCCCAGCCGCACCAGAGATTGCCCGCCACGTCGCACTTGATGCCGTCCAGGGCGCCGTATTCCAGCGCCTCGATGTGCTTGCGGCGCTCGCCCAGGCTGCCGTCGTCCCTGACCGTATAGGCCCACACCAGGCGATTGGGCTTGGCGCGGCCCTCGACCACATAGAGCAGCTTTTCGTCCGGCGAGAAGGCCAGGCCGTTGGGGCCGTTGAGATCACCAATCACCCGGGTCACCGCCAGGCTCTCGCCGTCGATGCGATAGACCCCATCGGGTTGCTCGGTCTTGACCCTATGACCCTCGTAGTCGCTGTTGGCCTGGAACGGCGGGTCGCTGAACCAGATTGAGCCGTCACGCTTGACCACCACGTCATTGGGCGAATTGAACGGCTTGCCGTCGAAGCTATCGGCCAGCACCGTGATACGCCCATCGTGCTCGGTGCGGGTGACCCGCCGCCCGAGGCCGTGAGTGGTGGAGCCTTCACAGGCGATCAGCCGACCCTGGCGATCACGGGTCAGGCCGTTGGCGAAATTCGACTGGGCACGGTAGGTGTCCAGCCGGCCGCTGACCTCATCCCAGCGCACGATGCGGTTGTTGGGGATGTCGCTCATCAGCAGGTAGTTGCCATCGCCGATCCATACCGGGCCTTCGGCCCAGCGCAGGCCGGTGGCCAGGCGTTCGACACTGGCGTTGAACAGCCGCAACTCGAGGAAGCGGTCGTCGAGGATCTCGATCAGCGGATCGGGATAGCGTTGGCTCAGGGGTTCCCCGGCGCGGGCGAGACCGGGCAGGGCGAGGGCGGCGCCGCAGACCAGGCCGCCCTGGAGCAACTGGCGACGTGACAATGGCCGGGCGAGGCGCGGGAGGGAGTCATGCATGGTGCAGGTCCTTGATTGTTATTGTTCAGACGAGGCAATGCGGATCAACCTGCATCGGCAGGTTAATCATATGACATCATATGTCTTGTGATGGATGGCGCCAACCGGGGCACGGGCCTAGTCGGCCTCTAGCACCAGGCAGGTCCGACCGCGGCCCTGGCGTTTGGCCTGATAGAGGCGCCGGTCGGCTTCGTGGAGGAAGCCTTCGAGGTCGTCGGCGAGGCCGCTGAAGACGCCGGCGCTGAACGACAGCGGCGGGGCGCCGGGGGCATAGCTCTGGGCGTGGCAGTAGCGGCGCAGCAGGTCCAGCGCCTGCAGCAGCTGCTCCGGCGGCATCCGGCTGACAAGAGCGAATTCCTCGCCACCCAGGCGACCGGTGAGATCCTGGGGCAGGGTCCGGGCCAAGGCCTGGGCGAAGACCACCAGGGCACTGTCACCGCTGGCATGGCCGTGTTCGTCGTTGATACGCTTGAAGTGATCCAGGTCCAGCATGGCCACGCTCAGGGCGTGGCCCTCGCGTTCGGCCTGGCGGAACAGCTCCTGGGCCTGATCCTGAAAGGCGCGCCTGTTGCGCAGCCCGGTGAGGGAATCGTACTGGGCGGCGTGGGTGAGGGCGCGCATGAGATCCCGCCGTTCCAGGGTCGAGACCACTCGGCAATTGAGTTCCTCGGGGCAGAAGGGCTTGCGCAGGAAGTCGTCGGCCCCCTGCTTGATGAACTTGGCGCTGAGCGAACCCTTTTCGTCGGCCGACAGGCCGATGATGCTGAGGTCGTGGCGGCGCAGCTTCTGCCGCAACATCTGCACCAGTTCGAAGCCGCTGAGGCCGGGCATGCTGTGGTCCACCACCAGCAGGTCGATGTCCGGCTGCTCCTGCAGCAGGCGCAGGGCCTCGTTGCCGTCGCAGGCGTCCAGCAGCTGGTAGCGGTGGGGCGTCAGCACATGGCGGATGTAGTTGCGGGTGGCGTCGGAGTCCTCGGCGATGAGGATCTTGACCGCGGTATTGCTGTCCAGCCGCCGCAGCAGCCGGAAGGCGAATTCGTAGGAGTACTGGCTTTCCTTGAGCACATAGTCGACCACGCCCTTGGTGAGCAGGTCGTCGCGCCGGCGCTCGTCGTAGGAACCGCTGAGGACGATGCAGGGCAGACGATAGCGCAGCACCAGATCGACGCTTTCGCCATTGGGCGCATCGGGCAGGTTGAGGTCCACCAGGGCGGCGAAGAACAGATTGGCCGAGGTTTCCAGCATCAGCTCGGCTTCGGCCAGGGTGGCGCAGAATACCGGCTCGAAGTCACGCTGCTGACGAAAGAGGTGCGCCAGAATCTTGAGGACCATGGGGCTGTCTTCGATGACCAGGATGGAGCGCACCGGTAACTCCTGCAGGGCAAAGATCGGCCGAGAATAGTTCTGGCGTCAGAGGAAGGGATCATTCGCCTCTGCGTATCGGCCAAAGGATCGACGACTTGAATGGCCGCCGATCCTTCCCGGTTCAGCGGTCCGCCTGGCCTTCCAGCTGGCGCTGCCGGGGCAGGCGCAGGGCGTCGTCGCGCGGCAGCGGGCGACTCAGCAGGTTGCCCTGCACCTTGTCCACCTGCAGCGCCTTGAGCGCTTCCAGCTCGGCGAGGGTTTCCACCCCCTCGGCGATCACCTCCTTGTGGGTCTCGCGGGCGAAGGCGATGATCGCCGAGGCCAGCGCCCGGCGTTCGGCGTCGCGATCGATGTCGCGCACCAGGCTCATGTCCAGCTTGATCATGTCCGGCCGCAGTCGAAGGATGTGCCTCAGACTCGAATAGCCGGCGCCGGCATCGTCGATGGCCAGGCGCACGCCCTGGGCCCGCAGCGGTTGCAGCTGGGCATGCAGGGCGTCGTAGTCGTCGACCTCGGCATGTTCGGTGATCTCCAGCACCAGGCGTCCGGGAGGATTGCCGGCCAGCAGCGCTGGCAGGCGCCCGCCCAGGATGGTCTGCGGCGAACAGTTCATGGTCAGGTAGCTGTCGTCGGGCAGACTCTGCAGTCCCTGCAGGGCGAAGCGCATGGCGCTTTCTTCCAGTTCGTCGCCGAGACCGACGGCGCTGGCTTCGGAAAACCACAGGTCCGGGCTGCGCTGCGGCGGGCAGTGGAAGCGCGACAGGGATTCCCAGCCGGCGATGCGCAGATCCGTCAGGTGATAGATCGGCTGGTAGACGATGCTCGGCTGGTGGGCGGCCACCGCGCCCTGGATGCGCTCGCGCATCTCCACCTGGCCGCGGCGACTGGAGACGTCCAGGCTGAGGCGATCGGCCACCAGTTCGGCAAAGGTCCGCACCAACTCCAGGTCACGGGGACTCAGGGTCGGATCGGGCTGGTACTTGAAGCAGCAGAAGGTGCCATAGAGTTCGCCATCGCTGAGCCGCACCGGCACGCTGACGTGAGCGCCGATGGGCACGCTGCGGGTTTCCGGGATCAGCCGGGTAGCGCCGACGGCGCGGGTGTCGGGGATGAGTTCGGGCAGGTGGCCGGTCACCACCTGCTGACAATAGCCCTGGCTGAGCGGCAGGGCATCGCCGGCCTTGAGCGGCGCATCGGGCGCCGCATCGACGTTGCGAAAGACCCGATCCTGCTGGCGAAATTCGGCCAGAAAGGCCACGTCCATGTCCAGGTGGATGCGCAGTGCGTGCAGCACCTTGTCGATGCAGCCCTGGCTGCTCAGGTTGCCGGTATCCAGGCCAACCACCTCCAACAACTCGGTACCTGATTCCCTCATGTCCTCACTCCCGGGAAACTACGACCTGAACCAGTGTAGAGCCTGGAATGAATTTGTCAGTCAAATGACCTCATCCGTTCGGCTTAACCCTGTTCGGCGTACCAGGCCTCGAAAGCGGGCAGGGCCATGGGCCGGGCCAGCAGATAGCCCTGGACCTCGTCGCAGCCGGCTTGCTGCAGGAAGGCCAGCACCTCGGGCGTCTCTATGCCCTCGGCGACGCTGCGATAGCCGAGCTTGCCGATCAGCGCCAGCAGCGCCCTGACGACCTCCTGCTTGCGTGGATCCTCGGGCAGGTCATGGATCAGCGAGCGGTCGAGCTTGACGCTGGTGACCGGCAATTCGTAGAGATAGGCGAAGTTGCTGTAGCCACTGCCGAAGTCGTCGATGGCGATCTCCAGGCCCAGCTCGCGCAGGGCATGCAGCTGGGCGATGGCCTCGGGATTGCGTTTCAGCCATTCGCCTTCGGTGATCTCCACTTCCAGCCGCCGCGGATCGACACCCTGGCGCTGGCAGGTCTCGCGCAGCAACTCGACCAGATCGCCTTCGTCGAAATCCCGTGGCGACAGGTTGAGCGACAGTCGCCCCTGATAGCTAGTGTCCCAGTACGCCAGCTGGCCGATGGCGGTACGGATCACCCAGCGGGTGACGCTGTGGATCAGCGCGGTCTTCTCGATCGCCGGAATGAAATCGCCCGGAGCGATGGGGCCGAGTTGCGGATGGGTCCAGCGCAGCAGGGCTTCGGCGCTGCACAGTCGGCGCTCGGGCAGGGCCAGGCGCGGCTGGAAGGCCAGGCTGAAGTCGCCGCGTTCGAGGCCTTCGGGAATCTGCCGGACCAGCTGGAAGATCCGCTGGAAGGCCTCGTCCCGGGGGCGTTCGTAGACGACCCAGTGACGACTGCTCAGCGCCGCCTGATCGACCGCCACCATGGCCTTGCGCAGCAGGTCGCGGACTTCGTCCGCGTCGAGCAGGAAGGGCACCACACCGGCCTTGACCGGCGGATCGATGGGAATGCGGTCGGCCTGGACCGGCATCCGCAACTGGGCGATGAGCGCGTCGAGCAGCGGCTGATAATCGCAGTCCTCCGGCAGCAGGAAGGCGAATCTCTTGGTGTCCACGTGATAGACCTTGGCCCGCTCGCTCAGGGCGTCGCACAGGCGCAAGGCGAGGCTGCGCAGAAAGGTCTCGAAGGGCCACATGCCCTGGGCCAGAATCAGTTGCTCCTTCCAGTGGGTCTCCAGGGGATCCACCAGCACCAGCAGGCGCCCCTCGTCGGGCTGGAGTTCGGCCAGCTGGGCGACATCGGCGTGGAACTGCTGGCGATTGGGCAGGCCGCTGACCGGATCACGGCGGCGCAGGTGCTGGCGCAGGCCTATGAGGCTCATCACCTGGGCGGCGAAATCGTCCAGGCGCTTGCGTTCCGCGGCCGTCAGTTCGCGCGGCTGGCTGTCGAGGATGCACAGACTGCCGATGGCATAGCCGCCCTCGGTGACCAGGGTCGAGCCGGCATAGAAACGCACATGGGGGGCGCGTACCACCAGGGGGTTATGGCTGAAGCGGGTATCGCAGCAGGCATCGTTGATCTCCATCCGGCCATCCTCGGCCTGGATGGTGTGGGCGCAGAAGGCGTCCTCGATGGGCATCTGCGCCAGGTCGAAGCCGACGCGGGCCTTGAACCACTGGCGATCCCGATCCACCAGGCTGATCAGCGCGGTCGGCACATTGAAGCTGCTGGCGACCAGCTCGCAGAGGCGATCGAATTCCTCCGCCGGCGCCGAATCGAGCAACTCCAGGGCGTGCAGGGCGTTGAGGCGGTCATCTTCGTACTTCAGTGAATCGGCCATCAGGCTATCTCGGGAATATCGATGAGCCTTGCTCGAGCAACAAGCCCATCCTGGAAGAACTGCCGCGACCCGAGCCAGGCGAGTGCAGCAAACGAGAGGCAGGTCTGCGGAAGTATCGGCGAGAAATCATAAGACTTTAGCCGTTTCGTCTCGCCTGCCAGTCTGGAACCTTAGCGCGGCTGCACGTCAATCGCGAGCCCTGGTCGAAGGGATATCCCCTGCCGAGTAGCGACCATGACCCTGACCTGCCTGTTCGACATCAACGAGACCGTGCTGGACCTGTCCGCGCTGGATAGCCTGTTCACCGACCTGTTCACCGACCTGTTCGGTGACCCCCAGAGCCGCACGCTATGGTTCGCCCAGACCTTGCAGAACGCCATGAGCGCCGAGCTCTGTGGCCGGCACGCCCCCTTCGAGGCCCAGGGTCAGGCGGCGCTGGAGATGATCGGCGCACGGTTCGGGCGAACGCTCACCGCCGCCGACAAGCAGCGCGTCGCGGACGCCCTCAAGCGGCTGCCCGCCCATGCCGATGTCCGCGCGGGCCTCGATTTCGCCCGGGCACAGGGCGTGAGCTGCATCGCCTTTTCCAACAATGCACGCGCCGCGACCCGGGCGCAGCTGGAATACGCCGGCCTGAGCGACGCCTTCGCCGATATCCTCTCGGCCGAGGACGCCGGCGCCAGCAAGCCGGTTACGGCCACCTATCGCCAGGCCGCCAGCAGCCTGGGTCAACCCGCCGAAGACCTGTGGCTGATCGCCGTCCATGCCTGGGACATCGCCGGCGCCCAGGCCGCCGGGTTCAAGGGTGCCCTGCTGCAGCGGCGTCCCGACCAGGTGGCCAATCCCCTGGCGCCGCCCCAGGTGACCGCCGGCACGCTGCAAGAGGCAGTGGCGCGCATTCTGGCGCACGAGGGCCGCGGCTAGTTGCCCCGGCGTGCTAACGTCCGCGCCATCACCGGCGGGTGCCGGTTTTTCCAGACAGTGAGAGTCGCTTTCCCATGACGGATACCCTTGCCCGGCTGCGTGCCGGCGAACTGGCCGGGGCCACGCGCCTGACCCTGCGCGCCGATCTGACCGAATTTCCCGAAGAGATCTATGGCCTGGCCGACAGCCTGGAAATCCTCGACCTGTCGGGCAATCGGCTGACCCGCTTGCCCGCCGACCTGGGTCGGTTGCACCAGCTGCGCATTCTCTTCTGCTCGGGCAATCCCTTCACCGAGCTGCCCGAGGTGCTGGGCACGCTGCCCAGGCTGGAGATGATCGGCTTCAAGGCCTGCCAGCTGGAGCGGGTAGGCGCCGCGGCCCTGCCGCCACGCCTGCGCTGGCTGATCCTTACCGACAACCGCATCGCCGAGGTGCCCGCCGCCCTGGGCGAGCGGCCCGCCCTGCAAAAGCTGATGCTGGCCGGTAACCGCTTGCAGCATCTGCCGGCGTCCATGGCCGACCTGCACCAGCTGGAACTGCTGCGGCTGTCGGCGAATCGCTTCGCCGCGCTGCCGCCGGCCATCCTGGAGTTGCCACGGCTGACCTGGCTGGCTTATGGCGACAATCCCCTGGGCGCCGAGCGCGAGCGCGCGGTGCGAGCTCAGGCCGCCCGCCAGCAGCGCATCGCCTGGGGTGATCTGCAGCTTGGCGAGCGGCTGGGGGAGGGCGCCTCCGGCATCATCCATCAGGCGCGCTGGCAATCGCCCACCGGGTCGCGCGAGGTCGCCGTCAAGCTGTTCAAGGGCAGCATGACCAGCGATGGCACCCCGGAAAGCGAAAGCGCCGCCAGCCTCAGCGCCGGCACCCATCCCTGGCTGATCGGTGCTCTCGGTGACCTGGCCGAGCATCCCGAGCAGCGCAGCGGCCTGGTGCTGGAGCTGGTGGAGCCGGCCTTCGGCAACCTGGCCGGTCCGCCCAGCTTCACCACCTGCAGCCGCGACGTCTATCCCGAGGACACCCGCTTCACCGCCAGCGCCGTGCGCAGCATGGCTGGCGGCATGGCCAGTGCCCTGGCGCACCTGCACGGGCACGGCCTGGTCCACGGTGATTTCTATGCCCACAACATCCTCTGGGACGGTGGCGCCCGCTGCCTGCTGGGGGATTTTGGCGGTGCCTCGCTGCTGCCCGAGGACGAGATTCAGGCGGCGCGCCTGCAACGCTTCGAGAGTCGCGCCTTCGGCATCCTGCTGGAGGAGTGGCTGGCGCGGTGCAGCGAGCCGGTCGATCCGGCACTGGCGGCCCTGGCCGCGGAGTGCCAGCAGCCCGCGCTCGATGCCCGTCCGCTGCTGGCCGAGGTGGCGCAGCGACTGCAGGGTTAGTCCCGGGGCTCGTCCAGGGCCCAGTCCACGGCGGCCAGGGCGTGCAGTCGCGTGGTGTCGAACAGCGGCACCGCACTGTCGCTCTGGTCCACCAGCAGCATGATCTCGGTGCAGCCGAGCACGATGCCCTCGGCGCCCCGGGCGACCAGTTCGGCGATGATGGCGCGATAGGCGGCCCGCGATTCGGCGCGCACCTCGCCGCGCACCAGCTCTTCATAGATGATGCGGTGCACGGTCTGGCGCGCGGTCGCTTCAGGCACCAGCACCTCCAGGCCGAAGCGCGCCGTCAGCCGCTCGCGATAGAAGGCCTGCTCCATGGTGAAGGCGGTGCCCAGCAGGCCGACGGTCCGCAGGCCCTTCGCCTGGATCGCCGCCCCGGTGGGATCGGCGATCTGCAACAGCGGCAGGGCCGTGGCCGCCTCGATCTCCGCCGCCAGGCAATGCATGGTGTTGGTACAGAGCACCAGCGCCTCGGCACCGCCGGCCGCCAGTTGTCGCGCATGCGCCTGCAGACGTAGACCCAGCGTCGCCCAGTCGCCGGCATGCTGCAGGGCAGCGATCTCGGCGAAGTCCACCGACAGCAGCAGGCAGGCCGCCGAATGACTGCCACCCAGTCGCCGCCGGACCTCTTCGTTGAGGATGCGATAGTAGTGAGCCGAACTCTCCCAGCTCATGCCGCCCAGCAGGCCCAGGGTGCGCATGGTCTTTCCCATGGTGATTGGCGAATGGGCATCTTGGCGCCTGTTCCCGCGGTGCGCGAGGATCAGTGAGGCAGAGATCGGGCGGTACAGTGAGCAGCCTGGTCGGCCGCAAGAACGTCGAGGGGAATCGGCGGATGCTGCCCTAGGCCTCTAGCGGCAGGTCTGGAGAGCGCGACTCCTGATTTATCCAGCTTGGAGATGGACGCCCAGTGTCAGGGCAAGGCGGAGCACGATCAGGACGGCGAATGCGTTTTCAGCCAGTCCTTGAGCGCGGCATCCATGCGGGTTTGCCAGCCTGAACCCGTCGCGCGGAAGGCGTCGACAACGTCCGGGGAAAGCCGAATGGTGATGCGCTCCTTGGTGACGCTCGCTTGGGGTCGGCCGCGACGCAGCTTGGCTTGCAAGGCCACCGGCAACGCACCGATACGCACCGATTGCTCGACCTTCTCGTCGGTCCACTCAGGGTTTTCCGCGTCGATCAATTCAGGGTTGAGGGGCTTGCTCATAGCGTTTTACCTCGCGATTGTTTGCCTTGCGGAAGCTGATGACCCGAATGCCGGTAGCGGTTTCGGTGAACACCACGGCATGCACTCGGCCCGCAACCAGGCCCAGGGCCGAATACCGTACTTCCGGATAGATCCTGCGGTCGTCGACCCAGATCAGCGCCGTTTCGAAATCGAAGTTGGCAACCCCTTCGAAGCTCAATCCGCGAGCAGCGATGTTGAGGGCGTTCTTGGCCGGTCGAAGGTGATGTCCATGGATTTATCGTATGTACATTAATTGGGGGCGGCAAGACTTTCTCGTCCATACGGGCCTGCGGAAGATGAGGCAGCCTGCGGATGACGTCAACGAGCGTTGGGGAGCGGCCTCGACACGCGTCGAGCAAGCCTGACGGTCTTCCCTCCAGTGCCTGGATACGAGCTTTTGTGTCGCTAGCTAGCGCCGGTGGCAGCGCCCTGGCATGCAAGCTACGCTTCGAGAGGCCACTCCCGGCCCTGGAGGTGATCGTCATGCTCAAAGCACTGTTCGCCGCGCTAGCCCTGACCCTTTTCGCATCCGCCAGCGTCCAGGCGGCGCCCTGCCGGGATGCCCACGGCAAGTTCGTCAAATGCGACACGACCAAGACCAAGGCGGTGCAATGCAAGGATGCCAAGGGCAAGTTCGCCAAGTGCGGCACGCCCGGGGCCACGCCGGTCAACTAGAGGCGGCCAACCGGACGTCAGGCGGGTCTTGGTCATGACGCCTCGCCTGACGTCGCCGTCAACGCTCCAGCGCCTGGTGTGAGGACCGCTAGTCCTTTTCCGCCGATCCCGGCTCCGACCAGGCGCGGTGCCGTTCGGCCTTCTGAGCCTCGCTTTCCACCCGATTGAGCACCTCGCCCTCGTGCTGGACCTCGGGACCGCCGCCATAGACATGGTCGAGGCCCTGCATCAGGGCGGCATAACCCTGGGCGGCCACCTGCACCGGATCGTGCTTGGGCCCGGCGCCGACGCTGGTGTCGTCTTCGCCGGCGCGGTGGAAGAAATTGGTGTCGGTCTGGCCGGGCATGAGCACCGTCAGGGTCACGCCGCTGTCCTTCAGCTCGTTGCGCAGGGCGAAGGCGAAGGAATTGATGAAGGCCTTGGAGGCGCCATAGACGGCCTCGAAGGGAATCGGCGCGGTGGCCGAGATGGAGGAGGTGAAGAGCACCCGGCCGCGGCCGGCGGCGACCATCTCCGGCAACACCAGCTTGGCCAGGTGCACGGTGGCCATCACATTGAGCTGGATCAATGCCATCTCGTCTTCCAGGCGCGTCTGGCCGACGAAGGCGCCGCCCAGGCCGACCCCGGCGTTGAGCACCATGACGTCCAGCGGGCGGCCCTGGCGACGCAGGAAGCGAAAGGTCTCTTCCACACCCACGGCGGTGCGCAGGTCGGCCGCATGGCTCCAGACCTTGACCCCCAGGGCACGCAATTCGCGCTCGGCGGCGTCCAGCCCGTCGCCGCGGGAGACCAGCAGCAGATCATGGCCGTGGCGGGCCAGCTGCTTGGCCAGTTCGAAGCCGATGCCGCTGGAGGCACCGGTGACGGCGGCCAGCGGCCGGGAAACGTTGCTCATGCTGAAATCCTCTGCAGACCTAGTGTAGCTGGGATCGTCGCGGACGGCTGGCGCTCCCCGCGGCCGACGGTTGGCCCCTGAGGGCATGGCATAATCGCCAGGCCGTGTAGAGGAGACAAGAGATGCAACCCGCGGATCTGGAAGCCCTGGTGACCTGGACCATGCCCTATGGCAAGTACGCCGGCCGCCTGCTGGCCGACCTGCCGGGCCACTACCTCAACTGGTTCGCCCGCAGCGGCTTTCCGCCTGGCGAGCTGGGCCGCTTGCTGGCGCTGATGCAGGAGATCGACCACAACGGCCTCAAGCCGCTGCTCGATCCGCTGCGCCGCCGCCGTTAGTCCGCCAGGCGACGCATATCGATATGGGGGATGCCGTCTTCGTCATAGACCGCTGAGCAGGGCGTGAAGCCATAGCGGCCATAGTAGGCTTGCAAATGGGCCTGGGCGGAGAGGAACAGCGGGCGCCCGGGCCAGCGCTCGGCGCAGACGCGCAGAGCTTCCGCCAGCAGCAGATGCCCCAGGCCGCTGCCGCGGCCCTCGGGGGCGACGATCACCCGGCCGATCACCACTTCCTCGCGTACCGCGGCGAGCAGGCGCAGGTAGGCGTGCAACTGGTCGTCGCGCCAGCCGAACAGGTGCCAGACGTCTTCCGCCAGGTCCAGGCCATCGGCGTCGGGATAGATGCACTGCTGCTCCACCACGAAGACCCGGGCGCGCAGCACCAGGGCGGCATAGAGCTCGGCGGTGGTCAGCGCCGGTGCGGCGCGGCAGCTCCACTGGAGGGTCATGGTCAGTCCTTGCGCCGGCCGGACAGCATGCGGAAGCGATTGCGGTTGAGCAGCACGTAGCCGGTCAGCTGCAAGCCTGCCGCGAACAGCAGGCTGCGCATGGCGCCGGGTTCGGAGGGACGCGGACCCTGGTAGAGGCCATAGAGGGCGAAGGCCACGCCCAGCAGGCCGAGGATGAAGAAGACCAGACCGATCTTGGTCAGGCGGGGGAGGGTGCGCAGATTCATGGCTATGTCGTCACAGGCAAAGGCCGCCACGCTAACCGCCCGGACCGGGCTTGTCGAGCCGATAGGCAGCCGCAGCGGACTGGTCTAACGTGGCCTGATGGCCCCTGGCAAGCGGGAGAGAGCCCATGTTCAGCCATGTACAGGTAGGCGCGCGTGATCTGGAGCGCCTGATCGATTTTTACGACGGCGTGTTGCACGAGCTCGGCCTGGTGCGGATGCCGGCGGAAGACGATGGCGGCCCGCCCGGGTGTGGCTGGCAGCGGCCAGGGCGAGCGTGGCCGCAATTCTATGTACAGCTGCCCTTCAATGGCCTGCCGGCCTCCTGGGGCAATGGCGTCCAGGTGAGCTTCGCCGCGCCGTCGCCGGCGGCCGTGGAAGCGGCCTGGCACCGCGCCCTGCAACTGGGCGGCAATGACGAGGGCGCTCCCGGCATCCGGCCGGACTATGGCGCGGACTTCTACGCCGCCTACTGCCGGGATCCGGAAGGCAACAAGCTGTGCTTCGTGCATGCCGAGGGACTCGCCGCCGCCTGCGACTAGCGTGTGGCCCGGCAATCCGGCAATCCGGCGGCCGGCGATCCGGCGCCCCGGCGCTCCGGTATTCCGGCGCTCAGACGTTGGCCGCCAGGGCGACCGCATCGGTACGGGCGGCCATGATGAAGTCGTTGCGGTGCAGGCCGCCGATGTTGTGGGTCCACCAGCTCACCGTCACCGCGCCCCATTCGGTGAGCAGGGCCGGGTGGTGATCCTCATCCTGCGCCTCGCGGCCGACGCGGTTGGTGAAGTCCAGCGCTTCCAGAAAGTTGCCGAAGGCATAGCGGCGTTCCAGCCGTGGAATTCCTTCGCGCTCGACCAGCGTCCACCCCGGGACGGCCTTGAGCAATTCGTTGCTGGCGGCCTCGCTCAGGGCAGGCTCGCTGGAGCGGCAGGGGACGCAATGGGAGTGGGCGAGATCGGCCATGGGGCGCTCCTTGGGGAAAGAAAGTCACGAAAGGGCAGGGTAACAGACCCGCCGGTCAGCTCCCGGCGTCCCGTCCGACCATGGTCGAATGGTCCGAAACCGGTGCGCGCCGTACAACGGAACACAACAAGAACAACAGTTTCCCGCCGAGGAGATCGTCCCATGAGTGCCGCTTTCTACCCGGTCCGCGCGGAAGTCGCTTCCCAGACCCTGACCGATGAAGTCACCTATCGCCGGCTGTACCAGCAGTCCATCCTCAACCCCGATGGCTTCTGGCGCGAGCAGGCCCAGCGCCTGGACTGGATCAAGCCCTTCAGCCGGGTCAAGCAGACCTCTTTCGACGATCATCGCGTCGACATCCAGTGGTTCGCCGATGGCACCCTGAACGCCTCCTACAACTGCCTGGATCGCCACCTGGAAACCCGCGGCGACCAGACCGCCATCATCTGGGAAGGCGACGATCCGGCCGACAGCCGCCACATCACCTACCGCGAGCTGCATCGCGAGGTCTGCCAGTTGGCCAACGCCCTGCGTGGCCAGGACATCCACCGCGGCGACGTGGTGACCATCTACATGCCGATGATCCCCGAGGCCGTGGTGGCCATGCTGGCCTGCGCCCGTATCGGCGCGGTGCACTCGGTGGTGTTCGGCGGCTTCTCTCCCGAATCCCTGGCCGGCCGCATCAGCGACTGCCAGTCCAAGCTGGTGATCACCGCCGACGAAGGCGTGCGCGGCGGCCGCAAGATCCCGCTCAAGGCCAACGTCGACGAGGCCCTGACCAATCCGGCCACCTATTCGGTGCGCAAGGTGATCGTCTGCAAGCGCACCGGCGCCGACATCGCCTGGCATCGTCACCGCGACGTCTGGTACGAGGACATCACCTCGGTGGCTCCGGAACACTGCGAGCCCAAGGAGATGTCCGCCGAGGCGCCGCTGTTCATCCTCTATACCTCCGGTTCCACCGGCAAGCCCAAGGGCATCCTGCACACCACCGGTGGCTACCTGACCTATGCCGCCCTGACCCACGAGCGGGTCTTCGACTATCGCCCCGGCGAGGTCTACTGGTGCACCGCCGACGTCGGCTGGATCACCGGCCACAGCTACATCGTCTACGGTCCCCTGGCCAATGGCGCCACCACCCTGCTGTTCGAGGGCGTGCCCAACTACCCGGACGTCACCCGCATGGGCCAGGTGGTGGACAAGCACCAGGTCAACGTCCTCTACACCGCGCCCACCGCCATCCGCGCCATGATGGCCCAGGGCGACGCGGCCATGCGCGGCGTCGATGGCAGCAGCCTGCGCCTGCTCGGTTCGGTGGGCGAGCCGATCAACCCCGAGGCCTGGTACTGGTACTACAAGACCGTGGGCCAGGAGCGCTGCCCCATCGTCGACACCTGGTGGCAGACCGAGACCGGCGGCATCCTCATCAGCCCGCTGCCCGGCGCCATCGGCCAGAAACCCGGTTCGGCGACCCGTCCGTTCTTTGGCATCCAGCCGGCGCTGGTGGACAACGAAGGCAACCTGCTCGACGGCGCCGTGGAAGGCAACCTGGTGATCCTCGATTCCTGGCCGGGCCAGTCGCGCTCCATCTATGGCGACCACGACCGCTTCGTCGACACCTATTTCAAGACCTTCAAGGGCATGTACTTCACCGGTGACGGCGCCCGCCGCGACGAAGACGGCTACTACTGGATCACCGGGCGCGTCGACGACGTGCTCAACGTCTCCGGCCACCGCATGGGCACCGCCGAGATCGAGAGCGCCCTGGTGGCCCATCCCAAGGTGGCCGAGGCCGCGGTGGTGGGCATGCCCCACGACCTCAAGGGCCAGGGCATCTATGTCTACGTGACCCTCAACCAGGGCGAGGAGGGCAACGAAGCCCTGCGCCAGGAGCTCAAGCAGTGGGTGCGCAAGGAGATCGGCCCGATCGCCACGCCCGATGTCATCCAGTGGGCGCCGGGGCTGCCCAAGACCCGCTCCGGCAAGATCATGCGGCGTATCCTGCGCAAGATCGCCGTGGGTGAATACGACGCCCTTGGCGACATCTCCACCCTGGCCGATCCGGGCGTGGTGCAGCACCTGGTCGGCACCCACCAGCAGATGAGCCAGGCCGTCGCCTGATTCGACGGCTTCGCCAACCGCCCGCTATCGTCCCGGTAGCGGGCGGTTTGTTTTTGGCGGTCCTGTAAGGAGTTGTCGCCAGGGTAAAAGCCCTGGCCGTTGCGCTGGCGCTAGAATCGCGCCAGCCGGCGGACCGGAGGGCACACCGGTCCGCTACCCCGGGCAAAGGCCGGGACAGGGGCAGCGCTCCGGCGTACCATGCGTGCCACCCCACAAGGGTTTCATGGCGCGCGGGCCCCGGATCGGTCGCCCCCGCCGCTCTCGACAGGAAGCCAGACGTTAGATGACCATCCGCATCGCCTTTCTGCTGTGGCCCGACGTTCGTCCGCTGACCGTGGGCCTGGTCGAGGAAGCGCTGGAACTCGCCGCTCGCCATTCGAGCGATACGCCCTACGAGGTGCGCTTTCTGCAGGCCGGCAGCGAGTTGCAGCCGCGCCTGCCGGGTGGCCACTGGGAAGGGCAGCTGGAACGCCTGGATCGCCTCTTCGTGCTGGCCGACGAACCCTCGCCCGCGCTGCCGCCGCCCCTGACCGCGGCCCTGCGCCAGACCGCCCGGGCCGGGGTGGTGATGGGGGGCTTTTCCGCCGGGGTGCACATCCTCGCCCAGCTCGGTCTGCTCGACGGGCATCGCGCCGCCGTGCACTGGCGCTGGCTGGAGGAATTCAGCGAGCAGTTTCCCAAGGTCATCGCCACCCACCACCTCTACGAGTGGGACCGCGATCGCCTGACCGCCTGCGGCGGCCTGGCCATCCTCGATCTGCTGCTGGCCATGATCGGCCGTGACCGCGACGCCGAACAGGCGGGCACCATCGCCGAGGAGCTGATCGTCGAGCGGCTGCGCGAAGGCAGCGAGCGGCAGCGCATTCCGCTGAAGAATCGCCTGGGGTCGAGTCATCCCAAGCTGACCCAGGCGGTGATGCTGATGGAGGCCAATATCGAAGAGCCTCTCACCACCGACGAGATCGCCCAGCACGTCTGCGTCTCCCGGCGGCAACTGGAGCGGATCTTCAAGCAGTACCTGGCGCGGGTGCCCAGCCAGTACTACCTGGAGCTACGGCTGAATCGGGCACGCAAGATGCTCACCCAGACCAGCAAGTCGATCATCCAGATCGGCCTGTCCTGCGGCTTCTCGTCGGGGCCGCACTTCTCCAGCGCCTATCGCAACTTCTTTGGCGTCACTCCTCGCGACGACCGCAACCAGCGACGCGGTGCGGCGGGCGAGGGCAGCATGGTGGCCGAGCGCTAGGCGCCCGGCGCACCCCTTCAGCTCAACGGCTCCGCCACCCCTTCGTCCAGCCAGGCGCCCAGCCGATCGGCCGGTAGCGGCGCGCCGCAGTGGAAGCCCTGGATCTCGTCCGCCGGCAGGTGCTGCAGCTGGCGCAGGTGCTCGGCGTCTTCCACGCCCTTGAGGGTCACCCTCAGCCCCAGCGAGCGGCCGAGATCGATCATGGCCCGCACCAGGGCGCTGTCTTCCGGCGCTTGCCGGTGCCGCGCGATCAAGCTGCGGTCGAGGCGGATGCCGTCCAGCGGATAGCGGCGCAGGTAGGCCAGGGAGCACAGGCCGGACCCGAAGTCGTCCAGGCACAGGCGCACGCCCAGGCCCTTGAGCGCGCCCAGGGTGTTGGCCACATCGGCGGCGGGATCCAGCAGGGTGCGCTCGGTGAGTTCCAGCTCCAGGCGCGAGGCCGCCAGGCCGCTCTGGTAGAGCGCCTCGGCCACGGTCTGCACCGGATCTTCGTTGGCGTGGAATTGCTGCGGCGACAGATTGACCGACACCGAGAGGCGTTCCGGCCAGCCCTGGGCGTCGTGGCAGGCGGTCTCCAGCACCCAGCGCCCCAGGCGCTGCCCGAGGCCGGCGTCTTCGGCCAGGGCCAGGAAATCCAGCGGCTCCAGCAGGCCCTGGGTCGGGTGCTCCCAGCGCACCAGCGCCTCGAAGCCGCACAGGCTGCCATCGGCCAGGCAACGGCGTGGCTGGTAGTAGAGACTGAGCCGATCATCGCGCAGGGCCTGGCGCAGATCCTGTTCCAGCTGCCGGCGCAGGAGCACCTGCTCGTTCATGGCCGGTTCGTGGAAGCGCCAGGTGCCGCGGCCAGCGGCCTTGGCCTGGTAGAGGGCGATGTCGGCCAGGCGCAGCAATTCCGCCGAGATGCCGGTATCCCGCGGCGCCAGGGCCACGCCCAGGCTGCTGCCGATGAAGACCCGCTGCTCGCCGAGGCGGAAGGGTTGGCGCAACTGCTCCACCAGGCGCCGACAGAGGTCGGCGATGGCAGCGGGATCGCGATCGCCGCTGAGCACCACGCAGAACTCGTCGCCGCCCAGGCGCGCCACCAGGTCGGTGGCGGTCACGTTCTGCCGCAGGCGCTGCGCCGCTTCCTGCAGGACCTGATCGCCGGCGGCATGGCCGAGGGCGTCGTTGACCGTCTTGAATCTATCCAGGTCCAGGCTGATCAGCGCCAGGGGGCGGGGCTCCGGGCCTTCCAGATGGGTGGCGAGAAACTGGTGCAGGCGATGGCGGTTGGGCAGGCCGGTCAGGGGATCGTGCCAGGACAGGTGCTGGACCTGGGCCAGGGCCTCGATCTCGTCGGTGAGATCGGTGACGGTGCCGCGATAGCCGCCTTCGGGAATGGCCCGGGCGGCCACCCGGCAGGTGCGTTCGCGCCCGTTGCCGTCCAGGTAGTGGCAGACCAGCGGCTGTCGTGGCTTGCGGTCGTGGGCCTGGCCGGCGAGCCAGTGCGCCAGGGTGTCGGCATGGGGGGTGAGCAATTCGGCGAGCGGCCGGCCGAGCCAGCGCTCGGTGGCTTCCCCGGTGACCTCGGCGAAGCGATCCGAGACATAGACCAGGCGCAGCGTGGCGTCGACCTCCCACAGCCAGTCCGAGGTGGCCTCGGCGATGTCGCGGAAGCGCCGCTCGCCGATGGCCAGTTCGCTGCGGCTGGCCAGCAGGTCATCGTACTGGGCATCCAGCTGGCGCATCGAGATCAGCGCCTGGCGAAACAGCCAGATCAGCCCCAGCAGCAGGATCAGCACCCCACCGCCGAACAGCGGCAGGGTCTGTTGCATCAGCCACAGCCCCGGACGCGGTGGGCGCCAGGTCAGCTGATAGCTGGAACCCGGCAGTTGCCAGCTGGCGCGGCTGCCGGCGCCGTTGGCGCTGATGCTCAGCGGCGGCAGGTTGTTGGCTTCGCTCAGGGCCGCCAGCCGCGCCGGACTGAGCACATTGACGAAGACCAGTACCGAGGCCGGCGCGTCCTGGGGGCGAACGCCGGCCTGGTCGCCCGGGGTGATGGCGGCGGCGGCCACCAGCGCCGGCATCCCGGCCACGGTCAGCACGCCGGACACGCTGCCGGCGCGGGCGTCGGCGCTGCGCGCCGCGGCCAGCAGGCCGGCGATGTCGCCCTGCAGCCAGGGGGCGGCGGGATCGGCGAGCTGGCCGTCGAGCAGGCGATAGCGGGGCCGATCCTGACCGTCGAACACCAGCACTCCCTCGTAGCCATAGACCTGGAACAGGGACTCGCCCAGATTGCCCTGTTCGAAGGCCCAGTCGCTGTCCAGTGTCTGGTGCAGGCGGCGATAGGCTTCGTCCCATTTGCTGTAGTCGATCAGGTTGCGGGCGACCTCTTCGTCGAGGCGCGTGAAGGTGCGGCCAACGGCGCGCTCGGTGTGCTGGGCGACGGTGGCATCCTGGCGCACGGCATTGTCGACCAGCAGATAGCAACCCAGGCCGATGAGACCCAGGAGCAGCACGCAGAGCGCGGGGAACAGCCGCAGGAGAACGGTATGGCCCCGTCGGCGCGGAAGCGCGCTACGAGACGCTTGGGATGTTGGCATGCCTGAACCCTGGCTGGATGAGCGTTCCTGTGCCTTCGCCTGGTGGAACCCGGAAGTGACCAAGCGAAGCGGATGAAACCTTGCCGTCGCTAGACTAGCCCCTTGGGGCGCGCGACGCTAAACGTAAAGCGGGAGATGCCAAGGGGATCGCGCTAAGCATCGCGCGAACGCCCGAGTTAGGTGGGGTTGCCGGCTCCGCCATAGAAGGCGCAGCCCTGCCAGGTCTGGCCATTGATGCGCAGTTCGGCCTGCAGTGACTGCACGGTGCCGGTGCGACCGTCCACGCAGCGGCGCGGATTGATCCACAGCTCGACCTTCTCGCCATTGGCTTCGGTGGACAGGGCGCGCATGCCGCCCGGCAATTCCTCCTGGACGAAGGGCAGGGCGCGGCGCTGCTGGCCGGCGGTGCTGACCAGCATGCCCTGGTTGCTGACCTGGACGCTCCAGTCCGGTCCATGGCCACCGGCGTTCATGGCGGTGCGCTTGAAGTTGGGATCGCTGCAACCTGGTCCGCTGTATTGCACGCGGTAGACGTCGGTGACGGCGAACACGCCCTGGGCACCATCGCGGCCGCCGGACTTGAGCTTGCCGCGCAGGTCGGCGAACAGCGACGCGGCGCCGCTGTCGGCGGCCAGTTCGTGGGCATCGCGCAGGATGGCGGTGTTGTTGGCGTCGGTGACGTCGAAGAAACGCTGTTCCTGGCAGGGGCGGAACAGCAGCTGGTCACCGCTCCATCGCAGATCGCCCTGCAGGCGCTCGCCGCCCGGTGCACGCGGGGTGGCGTCGCTCTGGAACAGGCTGCAGCCGCCGAGGAGGCCGAGCAGGGCTAGGGGAAAGATGGCACGCGGCGCTGGCATCGCAGGACTCCGACTGAGGTGGGCACACGTTACTCAGACAGCGCCGCGAGCTCAAGGACTTACCAGACGCGATACGTCTTGCCGGTTTCTCGTCCTTCCACACTGCGTTCGTAGGCCAGGGCGGCCTCGGCGCCGCTGACCGCCTTGAAACCGCGGAAGAAATCACCGTAGTGGCCCAGGGACTCCTGCAGCACCGTCGGGCTGACCGCGTTGAGGCGCTGACCGTGGGGCAACTCGATTGCAGCGCCGCGCACGAAGCCTTCCAGCGCCGCGTTGACCATGGCCGCCGAGCTGCCCTGGGCGATGGGCTGTTCGCTGAGGATGCCGGTGGTCAGGGTAAAGGAGGCGCCCTCGGCGGCCTGCTGCTGGCCGAGCAGCACCAGATTGACCTGGCCCATGAGCTTGTCCTGCAGGCCTTTCTGGTACGCCTCGGGCGTCATTTCGGTGAAGGGGGCGAAGGTCACCGAACCCACCGCGCTGACCAGGGCGTCGAAACGACCCACCTGGGCGAAGAGGGCACGGATGGACTCGGGTTGGGTGATGTCGACCTGCAGGTCGCCGGATCGGCGGCCGACGCGGATCAGGTCATGGCGGCTGCCCAGGCGTTGGGCGATGGCGCCGCCCAGGGTGCCGCTGGCACCGACGAGGATGATTTTCATGGGGTGGCTCCGTGAAGGGAAAGAAGTCCTCAGCCTAGAATGGCCCATTGCCCGGATAAATCGCCTGAATGGCAATCCAGTGTTTCCAGGGGGAAACGATGCAGGACGACTTCGCCGATCTCGCTGCCTTCGCCATCCTCTGTGACAGCGGCAGCTTCACCCGCGCGGCCGAGCGCCTGGGCTGCAGCAAGGGCCAGCTGTCCAAGCGCATCCGGGCGCTGGAGACACGGCTGGAGACCCAGCTGCTGCACCGCACCACCCGACGCCTCGATCCCACCCCCGCCGGTCGTGCCCTGCTGCCGGAGGCCCAGGCCCTGGTGCGCCAGCGCGAGCGGGCCCTGCAGAGCGTGGCCCGGCTGCAGGAGGAAGCCGTCGGCCCGGTGCGCCTGACCGTGCCGGTGTCCCTGGGCTACACCTTTTTCGAGGTGCTGCTGGCCTGTCGCGCCGCCCATCCCGCCATCCAGCTGGACCTGGTGCTGGACAACGGCTACCGCGACCTGATGGCCGAGGGCTTCGACCTGGCGATCCGCGCCCGGCTGGAGCCGGACGAACGCCTGGTCGCCCGCCCGCTGTTCGCCATGCAGGAGGTGACCTGCGCGGCACCGGCCTATCTGGCCGGGGTCGAGGTCCCCCGGGTGCCCGAGGATCTGCTCGGCCATCGCTGCCTGGTGAACAGTCACTATGCCGAGGGCGACGTCTGGCTCTATCACCGCGAGCATCAGCTCAGCCGCGTCCAGGTGGAGCCCAGTCTTTCCTGCAACCACTACAGCCTGCTCAAGCAGGCGGCCCTGGCCGGGCAGGGCATCGCCCGGCTGCCCTCGTTCATGGTGCACGAAGAGTTGGCCAGCGGCGCCCTGGTCTGGCTGCTCCGGGAATGGCGCACCCCCAGCCAGCCGCTGTTTCTGGTCCATCCCTACCAGGGTGGGTTGCCGAAGCGCACCAGAGTGGTGGCGGAAGCCCTGAGCGACTGGTTCGAGCGCAGTCGGCAGCGGTTGGAGGCGTTGGGGTAGCGGGGGCGATGGTGCTCAACGCCTGTGCGGACAGCCCCTCTCCCTGCGGGAGAGGGCTGGGGTGAGAGCGCGCTTCGCCGCGAAACCCCAGTGGAAAAGGCTGCGCCGTTTTCCACGCTACGGCCCCGTTGGGCTTCGACGGTGGAGCCGTCTCAACCCAACCTACGCGCTGCATGGATCGCCCCCTCTCCCTGTGGGAGAGGGCTGGGGTGAGGGCGCGCTTCGCCGCGGAGCCCCCAGTGGAAAAGGCTGCGCCGTTTTCCACGCTACGGCCCCGTTGGGCTTCGACGATGGAGCTGTCTCAACCCAACCTACGCGGTGCATGGATCGCCCCCTCTCCCTGCGGGAGAGGGCTGGGGTGAGGGCACGCTTCGCCGCGAAGCCCCCCAGTGGAAAAGGCTGCGCCGTTTTCCACGCTACGGTGCTGTTGGGCTTCGACGATGGAGCCGTCTCAACCCGACCTACGCGTTGAAAGCCCCCTCTCCCTGCGGGAGAGGGCTGGGGTGAGGGCGCGCTTCGCTGTGAAGCCCCAGTGGAAAGGCTGCGCCGTTTGCCACGCTACGGCACCGTTGGGCTTCGCTGCGCCGAGGTTGAAGCGTGTCGGGCAGCGAGGACATGCTCAACCGCCCAGATAGGCCTTGCGCACGTCCGGGTTGGCCAGCAATTCGGCGCCGCTGTCCTGCATGACGATGCGGCCGTTCTCCAGCACATAGCCGCGGTCGGCCAGCTTGAGCGCCTGGTTGGCGTTCTGCTCGACCAGGAACACCGTCACCCCATCCTGGCGCAGTTGCTCGATGATCTCGAAGATCTGCTGGATGATGATGGGTGCCAGGCCCAGGGAGGGCTCGTCGAGCAGCAGCAGGCGCGGCTCGCTCATCATCGCCCGGCCGATGGCGAGCATCTGCTGCTCGCCGCCGGACATGGTGCCGGCGCGCTGGGCATAGCGCTCCTTGAGTCGCGGGAAGAGGCCGAGGACCTTCTCCAGCTGGCGGTCATAGGCGTGCTTGTCGGTAAAGAAGCCGCCCATGGCGAGGTTCTCTTCCACGGTCAGGCGGGCGAACACCCGGCGGCCTTCCGGGACGACGGCAATGCCCTTGCGCATGATCTGCGCGGTTTCCTGGCCGACCAGTTCCTCGCCTTCGTAGCGGATGCTGCCGCCATGGGCGCGCGGGGTGCCGCAGAGGGTCATCAGCAGGGTGGACTTGCCGGCGCCGTTGGCGCCGATCAGGGTGACGATCTCGCCCCGGTTCACCTGCACGCTGACGCCATGCAGCGCCTGGATCTTGCCGTAGAAGGTGGAGACGTTGTCGAACTGCAGCATGGAGGTCTCCATCAGGATTCGCCCAGGTAGGCCTTGATCACGTCGGGATTGTTGCGGATCTGCTCCGGCGTCCCGTCGGCCAGGGGGGTACCCTGGTTGATCACCACGATGTGGTCGGAAATGCTCATCACCAGGTGCATGTCGTGCTCGATCAAGAGCACGGTGACGCCGTGCTCGGCGCGCAGCAGGGCGATGAGCGCCTTGAGGTCCTCGGTCTCGCGCGGGTTGAGGCCGGCGGCCGGCTCGTCGAGCATGAGGATCTGCGGGCGGGTCATCATGCAGCGGGCGATTTCCAGGCGGCGCTGCTGACCGTAGGCGAGATTGCCGGCGTTACGGTTGGCGAACTCGGTGAGATTGACCTGCTCCAGCCAGAAACGCGCGTAGTCCATGGCCTCGGCTTCGCTCTTGCGAAAGGCCGGGGTCTTGAACAGCCCGGCCAGGAAGCCGGTGTTGAGGTGGCGATGCTGGGCCACCAGCAGGTTTTCCACCGCGGTCATTTCCTTGAACAGGCGGACGTTCTGGAAGGTACGCACCACGCCCTTGCGGGCGATCTTGTGCCCGGGCAGGCCCTGGATGGCCTCGCCGCGCAGGAGGATCTCGCCGCCGCTGGGCCGGTAGAAGCCGGTCAGGCAGTTGAACACCGTGGTCTTGCCGGCGCCGTTGGGACCGATCAGCGAGACCACCTGGCCCTGTTCCACACGGATGTTGACGCCGTTGACGGCCAGCAGGCCGCCGAACCTCATGGACAGGCCGGAGACATCGAGAAGGGCTTGGCTCATTTGCGCAACTCCAGGTGCGGGCGTTGCATCGGGAGCAGGCCTTGCGGACGCCAGATCATCATCACGACCATCAGCAGGCCGAACATCAACATGCGGTATTCGCTGAATTCGCGCATCAGCTCCGGCAAGAGGATCATCACGATGGCCGCGAGGATCACGCCGAGCTGTGAACCCATGCCGCCCAGCACCACGATGGCCAGGATGATGGCCGATTCGATGAAGGTGAAGGATTCCGGCGACACCAGGCCCTGGCGGGCGGCGAAGAAGCTGCCGGCGAAACCGGCGAAGCAGGCGCCTAGGGTAAAGGCCGAGAGCTTGATCAGCGTGGGGTTCAGCCCCAGGGCGCGGCAGGCGATCTCGTCTTCGCGCAGGGCTTCCCAGGCGCGACCGATGGGCATGCGCAGGAGGCGATTGATCACGAACAGGGTCAGCAGCACCAGCAGCAGGGCGATCAGGTAGAGGAAGATCACCTTGTATTCGGAGTTGTAGGGGATGCCGAAGTACTCGTGGAAGGGCGTCATGCCCTCAGGTGCGCGGCGTTCGAAGGTCAGGCCGAACAGGGTCGGCTTGTCGATGCCGCTGATGCCGTTGGGACCGCCGGTCCATTCGGTGAGGTTGCGCAAGAGGATGCGGATGATCTCGCCGAAGCCCAGGGTGACGATGGCCAGGTAGTCGCCGCGCAGGCGCAGTACAGGGAAGCCGAGCAGGAAGCCAAACAGCGCCGCCATCAGCCCCGCCAGCGGCAGGCAGATCCAGAAGCCCAGGCCATAGTAGTGGGAGAGCATGGCGTAGGTGTAGGCGCCGACGGCATAGAAGCCGACGTAGCCCAGGTCGAGCAGACCGGCCAGGCCCACCACGATGTTCAGGCCGAGGCCGAGCATCACGTAGATCAGGATCAGGGTGGCGATGTCCACCGCGCCGCGCGAGCCATAGAAGGGCCACACCAGGGCGACCAGCACCAGGCCGAGGATCACCCAGCGCTGGGTCTTGGGTTCGGTCAGCTTGGTGCCCAGGCCGGTGGCCGGCAACGGCAGGCCGCCGCTGCGGCGCCAGCCGGCGGTGACCTGGTCGCGCACCAGTTGCCAGACGAACATCAGCACCGCGGCCAGGGCCACGATCCAGAGGGTGCGCGGCGTGGCGCCGTGCACTTCGAGGTTGACGCCCACCGTCTCCAGCTTGAGGCCGAGGATGGGATAGGCGACGGCCAGCACCAGCAGGGCGCTGAAGAAGGCGGTTCGCAGACGGGCACTCATACCTTTTCCACCTCCGGACGACCGAGGATGCCGGTGGGGCGGAACAGCAGCACCAGCACCAGCAGGCTGAAGGCCACCACGTCCTTGTACTGGTCACCGAAGACATCGGCGCCAAAGGCCTCGGCCACGCCCAGCACCAGGCCGCCGAGCATGGCGCCGGGGATGCTGCCGATGCCGCCGAGCACGGCGGCGGTAAAGGCCTTGATGCCGGCCAGGAAACCCAGGCTCGGGTTGATCACGCCGTACTGGATGCCCAGCAGCACCGCGGCCACGGCGGCCAGGGTGGCGCCGATGACGAAGGTCAGGGCGATGATGCCGTTGGTGTTGATGCCCAGCAGGTTGGCCATCTTGATGTCCTCGGCGCAGGCGCGGCAGGCGCGGCCCAGGCGGGAGCGGGAGATGAACCAGGTCAGGCCGAACATGGTGAGCAGGGTGACGATGAAGATCAGCACCTGCACATAGGAGATCACCACGCCGTTCATGGCGTCGGTGCCGATGATGAAGTTGCCCGGCAGCAGGTTGGGGATCGACTTGTCCTTGGAGTCCTGGGCCAGCAGCACCCAGTTCTGCAGGAAGATCGACATGCCGATCGCCGAGATCAGCGGGATCAGCCGGTTACCGCCGCGCAGGGGGCGATAGGCGATGCGTTCGATGCTGTAGCCGTAGGCACTGGCGATGATGATGCTGGCGCCGAAGGCGGCGAGCATGACGATGGGCAGGCTGTGGATGCCCAGCATGGCGAGGCCGGCGATGGCGATGAAAGCCACGTAGGAGCCGATCATGTACACCTCGCCATGGGCGAAGTTGATCATGCCGATGATGCCGTAGACCATGGTGTAGCCGATGGCGATCAGGGCATAGGTGCTGCCGACCGTGAGGCCGTTCACCAGCTGTTGCAGGTAGTGGTAGAACTCGGGCATGGGTGTCTCCAGGGGACCCAAGTGCACTTCTGGTGCAGGTCCCAGGCCTCGGATGGAGGCGGATAAACGAAGCCCACCGCCGTTGGCGGTGGGCTCCGGTGTTACAGGCAGGGCTTACTTGGCTTCAGTCTTGGTGCCGTCGGCGTGCCATTCGTAGACCACGAACTCGAAGTTCTTCAGGTCGCCTTTTTCGTCGAACGCCAGCTCGCCGGTGGGGGTGTTGAAGGTGTTGCTGCGCAGCGCCTTGGCCACATCCTCGGGCTTCTCGTCGCCCGCCTTGGCGATGCCTTCGGCGATGACCTGCACGGCGGCATAGGAGGGGAACACGAAGGGACCGCTCGGATCCTGCTTCTTGTCCTTGAACGCCTGCACCAGGGCCTGGTTCTTGGGATCCTGGTCGAAGGAGCGCGGCAGGGTGACCAACAGGCCTTCGGAGGCCTTGCCGGCGATGGCGGAGATGGAGCTGTTGCCCACGCCTTCCGGACCCATGAACTTGGCGGTCAGGCCCTTCTCGGCCGCCTGACGCAGGATCAGGCCCAGCTCGGGGTGGTAGCCGCCGTAGTAGACGAAGTCGACGTTGGCCTGCTTGAGCTTGGCGATCAGCGAGGAGAAGTCCTTGTCGCCGGAGTTGATGCCCTCGAACACGGCGACCTTGACGCCGGCCTTGTCCAGGGTCTGCTTGACCGCGGTGGCGATGCCTTCGCCGTACTGCTGCTTGTCGTGGATGACCGCGACGATCTTCGGCTTGACGTGCTCGACGATGAACTTGCCGGCGGTCGGGCCCTGCATGTTGTCCAGGCCGATGGTGCGGAAGATCAGCTTGTAGCCACGGTTGGTGATGTCGGGGCTGGTGGCCGCCGGGGTCACCATCAGGATGCCTTCGTCCTCATAGATGTCGGAGGCCGGCTGGGTGGAGCTGGAGCAGAGGTGGCCGACGACGAACTTGACGCCATCGTTGACGATCTTGTTGGCAACCGCCACGGCCTGCTTGGGATCGCAGGCGTCGTCGTAGATCACGCCTTCGAGCTGCTTGCCCTTGACGCCGCCGGCCTTGTTGATCTGCTCGATGGCCATCTGGGCACCAATGAACTCCATGTCACCGTACTGGGCGACCGGACCGGTCTTGGGGCCGGCCAGACCGATCTTCAGGGTGTCGGCTGCCAGGGTGTGGCTGGCCATGCCGGCCAGGGCCAGGGCCGCGACCAAGCGGGAGAAACGCAGAGTTGCCTTTTTCATGAGTGCTCCACTCGGAATGCTTTTATTAATGAGGCAGTTGGAAGCGAAAATGTGCCGATTTTGTTCTTTATGACGCGCCGCGCAGTTTAATCACCGTCTGTTCGTCTTGGAAAGCTGGCGACGACAACTTGTCGGACTTGTCGACCGTGCGTCCGGGCGCTCGGCAAGCGGGGAGGGCAACGGTAGAATCCGCCCTTTTCGCGAGGCCCGCACCATGACCGATCACGCAACGCGCTACGCCACCCTGCTCGGGCAGACCGCCGCCATCGGCTGGGAAGAATTGCAACCGCATTTTGCGCGGGGCGTGCTGCTGGAAGTGGCGCCCGAGCTGGACCTGATCGAGGCGGCCATCGCCGTGACCCAGGACGATGCCGCCCGGGTGGGTCTGTGGCTGCAGCAGGGTCAGCTGGCCAAGGTCGACGAAGAGCGCGCGCGGCGCCGGCTGGAGGCGCCCGAGGTGGCGCTGTGGGCGGTGGTGGTGGCGCCCTGGGTACTGATGCAGGAGCGTCCGGCCGAGCGCGCGGCGGACTAGCAACGCCAACGGCCCGCGCAAGGCGGGCCGCTGTTGCCGGGGGTGGCTCAGCGTTCGCTGTCGAGATCGCGCAGCTGGTGTTCGCCGTAGCGATCGCCGGCCACCGCGCCTGGCGGCAGCAGGCGTTCCAGTTCGGCGCGATCCGCATCGCTCAGCGTCACCTCCAGCGCACCGAGGGATTCGTCGAGCTGAGCGCGGCGGCGGGCTCCGATTAAAGGCACGATGTCCTCGCCCTGGGCGGCGACCCAGGCTACCGCCAGCCGGGCCGGGGTGGTGCCGCGGCGTTCGGCGAATTGCTTCAGGCCCTCTACCAGCGCCAGGTTGCGCTCCACGTTGCCCGGCTGGAAGCGCGGACTGAGGGCGCGGAAGTCGCCGCTGCCCGAGGGTTGGCGCCAGTGACCGCTGAGCAGACCGCGGGAGAGCACGCCATAGGCGGTGATGCCGATGCCCAGGTCGCGGCAGGTCGGCAGGATCTCGGCCTCGATGCCGCGCGAGACCAGCGAATACTCGATCTGCAGGTCGCAGACCGGGTGCACCGCGGCCGCCCGCCGCAGGGTCTGGGCGCCCACTTCCGAAAGGCCGATGTGGCGGATGTAGCCGGCCTGCACCAGCTCGGCGAGGGCGCCCATGGTGTCCTCGATGGGCACTTGGCGATCCAGCCGCGCCGGGCGATAGATGTCGATGTGGTCCACGCCCAGGCGCTTCAGGCTGTAGGCGACGAAATTCTTGATCGCCGCCGGCCGGGCGTCGTAGCCCAGCCACTCGCCGCCCGGACCGCGCAGGGCGCCGAACTTGACGCTGATCAGCGCCTGCTCCCGCCGACCGCGCAGGGCTTCGCCCAGGAGCAGTTCGTTGTGGCCCATGCCATAGAAGTCACCGGTGTCGAACAGGGTGACGCCGCGTTCGAGGGCGGCCTGGACGGTGGCGATGGCCTCGCCACGGTCGGCGGCGCCATAGAGATCGGACATGCCCATGCAGCCCAGACCGAGCGTGGATACCAGGGGGCCCTGCTGGCCCAAGCGACGCTGTTGCATGAGGGATTCCTCGTCAGATGGATGAGGCTTCACTCTAGTCGCCAGGGTGCCGTGCGATAATCCGGTCCTGACACAACGACCTGTTCGCCTAGCCGTACAATGGAGGCGCCTTGAATCTGGATGACCTGGCGGCTTTCGCCGCCGTGGCCGAGGCCCGCAGCTTTCGCGGCGCCGCCTATGTGCGTGGCGTGGCCGCCTCTTCGCTGAGCGATGCGGTGCGGCGGCTGGAGCGGGAACTGGATGTGCGGCTGCTGCACCGCACCACCCGCAGTGTGACCCCCACCGCGGCCGGCCAGCGCCTGCTGGAACGCCTTACCCCGGCCCTGCGCGAGGTGCGCGGCGCGCTGGACGCGATCAATGCCGAGGGCGAAAGTCCGGTGGGCAGCCTGAGACTCAATGTGCCCACCATCGTCGCCCGGGTGCTGCTGCCACCGCTGATCGGCCCCTTCCTGGCCCGGTATCCGGGCATTCGCCTGGAGGTGGTGGCCGAGGACCGGCTGATCGACGTGCTCGCCGCTGGTTTCGATGCCGGGGTGCGCTACGACGAGCACCTGGAAGCCGACATGATCAGCGTGCGGCTGGGCCCGGTCACCCAGAGATTCGCCGTGGCCGGAACCCCGGCCTACCTGGAGCAGCATGGCGTACCGGCGCATCCCGCCGACCTGGTCCGGCATTCCTGCATCGGGCATCGCTTCGCCAGTGGCCTGGTGGCGCAGTGGGGCTTCGAGCGCGGCAGCGAGGTCATCAACGTCGCGCCGGGCAGTCGCCTGCTGGCTTCGGCACTCGACCTGGAACTGCAGGCCGCCCTCGACGGCGTCGGCCTCATCTATTCCTTCGCCGACTACCTGGCTGCGCCCCTGGCCGACGGCCGCCTGGTGGAAGTGCTGGCGGACTGGTCCCCGTCCTTTCCGGGTCCGCGGCTCTACTACGCGGATCGCCGCCAGCTGCCAGCCCCGCTGCGCGCCTTCGTGGCCTTCCTGCGCGAGCATCACGGCTAGGCGGGCGCGCGGGGCGCCGCTACCCTGAGCGCCAGTCCGCCGCCTGGAGTCCCCATGACGCCCTTGTTCTCCCGCCTGGTACCGTCCCCATGATCATCGGCACCGCCGGCCACATCGACCATGGCAAGACCGCGCTGATCCAGGCCCTCACCGGAGTCGCCGGTGACCGCCGCCGTGAAGAGCAGGCGCGTGGCATCACCATCGACCTGGGCTATGTCTATGCCGATCTGGGCGACGGCGGCCTCACCGGCTTCATCGACGTGCCCGGCCACGAACGCTTCGTGCACAACATGCTGGCCGGTGCCAGCGGCCTGGATCTGGCCCTGCTGGTGGTGGCGGCCGACGACGGCGTCATGCCGCAGACCCGCGAGCACCTGGCGATCCTCGAATTGCTCGGCATTCCCCGGCTGCGGGTGGCCCTGACCAAGGCTGATCGGGTGGACGCCGAGCGGCTGGCGCAGGTGCGTCAGGAGGTCAGTGCGCTGCTGGCTGCCGGGCCCTTCGCCGGGGCGCCGCTGTATCCGGTGGCCAGCCCCAGCGGCGCCGGTATCCCCGCGTTGCGCGCCGCCTTGCTCGCGGCCCTGGACCAGGTGCGCCAGCGCAACGTCCGCGGTGGCTTTCGCCTGGCGGTGGATCGGGTGTTCAGCGTCGCCGGGGCCGGGGTGGTGGTCACCGGCACCGCCTTCGCCGGCCAGGTGGCCGTTGGCGACGAGCTCATCCTCACCCCGCGCGGCCAGCGCCTGCGGGTGCGGGGGCTGCATGCGCAGAATCGCGCGGCAGAAACCGCCCAGGCCGGTCAGCGCGTATCGCTCAATCTGGCGGGCGAGCGCCTGAGCACCGACAGCCTCGCCCGCGGCGACTGGCTGGTGGCCGAGGCGCTGCACGCGCCCACCACCCGCATCGACGTGGAGCTGCGCCTGCTGCCCGGCGAGGCGCGCAACCTGACGCACTGGACGCCGGTGCACGTGCACCTAGGCGCCCAGGATCTCACCGGGCGCGTCGCCCTGCTGGAAGGGGACAGCCTCGCCCCGGGTGCCACGGCCCTGGCGCAACTGGTGCTCAATGCGCCTTTGCACGGGGTGCACGGTGATCGCCTGGTGCTGCGCGACCAGTCCGCCCAGCGCACCCTGGGCGGTGCGCGGCTGCTCGATCCCTTCGCCCCGGCCCGCCATCGCCGCACCCCGCAGCGCCTGGCGCAACTCCAGGCGCTGCGGCAGGGCGGCCTGGAGGAAGCCCTGCCCGAACTCCTGGCTCAGGCCGCGGGCGGTCTCGATCCGCGACTGCTGGCCCGGCAATTCAACCGCCCCGAAGGCGACTGGCAATTGCCCGCCGACACCCTGAGGGTGGACACGCGGGTCGGTCCGCGGCTGTTCGCGGCGGCTCTGTGGCAGGCGGCACTCGAGCGCCTGGGCGTGGCGCTGGCCACCTTTCACCAGGAGCAACCCGACGAGCTGGGACCGGATCGGGATCGTCTGCGCCGCATCGCCGCGCCGGAACTGGAGCGGCCCGTCTATCTGGCGCTGCTGGAGACGGCCCTGGCCGAGGGACACTTGCAGAGCAGCGGTCCCTGGCTGCACCTGCCCGATCACCGGGTACGCCTCACCGAGGCGGAGGAGGGGCTCAAGGCCCGGCTCTGGCCGCTGCTGGAGGCCCAGCGCTTCGATCCGCCCTGGACGCGCGATCTCGCCAAGAGCCTGGGTCAGCCCGAGGCCGAGGTGCGCCTGTTGCTGCGCAAACTGGCCCGGTTGGGGGAACTGACCCAGGTGGTCAAGGATCTCTTCTATCCCCAGGCGAGTCTGGAAGCCGCGGCCAGTGAGGCATTGCGCCTGGAGCGCGAAGCAGGGATCATTCGCGCCGCGGCCTTTCGCGATGCCCTCGGCATCGGTCGCAAGCGCAGCATCCAGATCCTCGAATGCCTGGATCGCATCGGTTTCACCCGTCGCTTCGGCGACGAGCGCCGGGTCCGCCCGGATAGCGCCTGGGCCCGCGCCGCCGAGGGCTAGCGCAACAGAGGAAGGCAATCACGCCCGGTGGCGTGGCCGGGCTTCAAACCCGGTTGGGGACGGCAGCCGTTCCCGGGTGGGTTCGACTCCCACTGCCTTCCGCCATTTCCTGAGTTCAGTGCCCGTCCACCGGGTGATGGAGCACCGCGCCCTCCCGCTGCAACTCCTGCAGGAACCAGTCGGCCGCCCAGAGCTGTTCGGGCATATAGAGACCGGACGGCAGTGGCTCTCCGCCCACCAGGCCCAGCGCCCGCTCCAGCGACAGCACCAGCCCGAGGGCAGTCAGCGAGGCCTGCCCCTGGCTGAATTCCAGCACGGACCGTGCGGTGGTGGTCTGGCCGTCCCTTTCGCCGGTCACCCTGACCGCGATCTCGGCCGCCGTTTCCGCGCCCCGCCGCCGGCTGGAGGACTCGCCCATGGCGATGTCGAAGCGGAGCTCCGGCGCGGCGGTGGTGGCCCAGAGACTGAGCAGGTCGATGGAGCCAAAGGCCGTGGCGGCCAGCGTGCGACCGTCCAGCGCCGTGACGCTGCCCTGCAGGTCGGCACCGCTCAGCCAGTGGCGGCGCCCATGCCGAAACGCCAGGGCCGCGGGCGCCGCGCTGTGCACCCGCGCCATATCCTCCCATGCCAGGGGACCGGCCGGATCTTCTTCGTCCAGCAAGACCTCCACCCCGATGGCCGCGACCCGGGTGAAGCGGCGGGCGAGATCGAGCGCCAGCGCCAGGGCGGCGCCCGAAGCCCAGTGACTGGACAGCACCAGGGCATGGGCGCCGGGGTGGTGCATGAACTGGGCGACTTCCGGCCCCAATTCGGTGACGCCGGTGTTGGCATTGAGATAGGGGATGCCCAGGCGCTGGGCGAGACGCAGGCCGTGCAGGGCCTGATCCGGTGCCAGCATGATGATGGCTGCCGGGGTGAGGGCGGGATCCAGTCCCAGCCCCGGCTGGTCGAGATCCAGGCCCACCGCTCGGGCCTGGCCGGCGGCCTGGGCGACGTCCTCGGCCGTGGCGAGGTTGCGGCCCCCCACCAGCAGCGGCCAGTCAGGCTGGCGCTGGCGGAACCAGTGGACGGCCTGGCGGCCTACCGTGCCCGAACCGCCGGCAAAGAGTATGGGTTGCAGTGGCATGATGCTGTCCTCGTGGCTGCAGTGCTGAGATCGCGGAGACCGCACCGCCAGCTGGCCAGCAGCTGCTCCCCGCGTTAACCTACCAAGAGTAGGTTCTAAATCAGGATTAACCTACCTTTAGTAGGTTTGCAAGAAGACGTGACCAATGGCAGAGCGATCCACCCCTGAAAAACCGATCTCCGATGGTGCCGGGCGGCGTCTTTCTAAGGCGGCGCGGCGTCAGCAATTGCTGGAAACAGCGCGGCTCATCGTCCGGGAAGAGGGCGCGGATCGCCTGACCCTGGGCTATCTGGCCGTACAGGCAGGCGTCTCCAAGCCGGTCGTCTACGAGCATTTCGGTACCCGCTCGGGACTGCTCATCGAACTCTATCGCTGGCTCGATCTGGCGCAGATGGATGCCTTTCGCCAGGCCATGACGGCCCGGCAGCAGAGCGCCGAAGAGGCCACCGCGGCGCTGGCCGAGGGCTACATCCGTTGCGTGACCGACATGCAGGGCGAGGTCGGCGTGCTGGCGGCGGCCCTGGCAGGGAGCGAGGAAAAGACCGCGGTGTATCAGGAGTTGCTGGAGCACGGCACCCGGATGGTGGCGGCGGTGCTCACGCCGCACAGCACGAGGTCCGCCGCGGAGTTGCAGGTGTCCTGCATCGGCCTGGTCGGCGCCGGCGAGGCCCTGGCCGCGGCCGTGGTGCGCGGGGCGCTGGGCGAGCGCGAGGCCATCGAGGCCTTTACCCGCCTGGTGCGCGCGGTGCTATAGCGACTGGCGCTAGTAGACGTCCTTCAGATAGCGCTTCTGCTCGCTCATCCCGCGCACATAGTCGGCGGCGGCCTCGTCGCTGAGGTGGCCATGGGTCGCCACCACCTGGCGCAGGGCCTGGTCGACGTCCCTGGCCATGCGGCTGGCATCGCCGCAGACATAGACGCGGGCGCCGTCCTGCAGCCAGCGCCAGACCTCGGCGCCGCGTTCGCGCAGCCGATCCTGCACATAGATCTTCTCGGCCTGGTCGCGAGAAAAGGCCAGGCTCAGTTCGCTCAGCAGGCCATCGCGCTGGAAGGCTTCCAGTTCGTCGCGGTAGTAGAAGTCATGGGCGGCGTGCTGTTCGCCAAAGAACAGCCAGTTGCGGCCCTGGTCGCCCCGGGCGCGGCGCTCATGGAGAAAGCCGCGGAAGGGCGCGATGCCGGTGCCGGGGCCGATCATGATCAGCGGGACGTCGCCTTGGTCCGGCAGGCGGAAGTGACGTGAAGGCTGGACATGCACCTCGGTGGTGGCGTCCTGCAGACGGTCGGCGAGAAAGGTGGAGGCCACGCCCTTGCGCTGACCGTAGCGCACCGCCGAGACCGTGAGGTGCACCTGACCGGCATGGGCCAGGGGGCTGGAGGCGATGGAGTAGAGCCGCGGTTGCAGGCGCTTGAGGCTGCCGAGCAATTCGCCGGCATCGTGGCGGGCAGGATAGCGCGCCAGCACATCGGCCAGTTGCCGGCCCCAGAGCCAGGTCTTGAGTTCATCCCGGTCGCCCAGCAGGGCGTGGCACTCGGCAGCGCCACTGCGTTCGGCGATCAGCGCCAGGGTCTCGGGGTTGGGACGGGCGATCTCAAAGTGTTCGCTCAGCGCCTGGCGCAGCGACAGCTCGCCGACCTTGGCCACCGCGACCGCTTGTTCGCCGTCCAGGCCGGCGAGGGCGAGTACCTCCTCGACCAGTTCCGGGCAGTTGCGCGCCTTCACGCTCAAGGCGTCGCCGGCCTGGTAGGTCAGGGGCTGCGCGGATTCGAAAGCGAACAGCCGGACCTCCTTGTTCGATCCGGCGCCGTTGAGTCTTTGGTTGATGACCAGCCGCGCGGGCACCCCCGTCGGGCGACCGCTCGTGGTCGGAAGGGCGACGGGTACCTGGGCGGCCTGGGGCGCCAGTTGCCCTTGCAGGGCGGTCAGCCAGGCGTCGGCGGCGTCGAGGCCATCGGCGTCACAGTCAAGGCGCGGGCAGAGGCGGCAGGCGCCGAGTTCGGCCAGGCGGGCGTCGAGGCGCTGGCCGTGGCCACAGAACTGCTCGTAGGTGGAATCGCCCAGGGCCAGCACGGCGTAGTCCAGCTCGGCGAGGGAGGCATCGAGGCGACCGAGGCCCTGCCAGAAGGCCTGGCCATTGTCCGGGGCCTCGCCGTCGCCAAAGGTGCTGCTCACCAGCAGGACGCGGCGGGCACCGCTCAGGCGTTCCACGGCATAGGCGGCCATGTCGTGCAATTCGACGGTGAGACCGGCCTGGCACAGGCGGGCGACGCAGCGCTCGGCCAGGGCTTCGGCGTTGCCGGTCTGGGAGGCCCAGAGCACCACCAGATCGGCCGGCGCGGTAGCGGTCTGGGGCAGGCCGGCACTCTGGCTTTGCGGCAGGCGGCTGAACAGCCCGGCGAGCAGGCCATCGAGCCAGAGGCGGGTGTCGGCGGCCAGCGGCGCCTGGGCCGGCAGGCAGGGCACGCCCTGGGCGCCCCCGTCGCGCAGGCCGTCCATGAAGCCGGCCAGGTAGGTGCGTTCGGCCGCGCTGAGCTGGGGCCGTACCGCGGTGGCGACCCCGGTGAGATCGGCCAGCCGCGCCAGGGCGGGTTGCTGGACGCTCTCGGTGACCGGCTCGTCGGCCGGCAGCTGGCGGTGGGGGATGGTGGCGACCCGGGTCAGGCGCACCGCGCAGACCTTGAGTTCCGGTTGCAGCGAGAGCGGATCGACGGCGTCGCTGGTGACGGCATTGATGGCCAGGTCGCTGCCCTGGACGTCGGCCCAGTGGAAGGGGACGAAGCAGTTGCCGGGCTGGACCCGGTCGCTGACGGTCACCGGCAGCACCGCGTGACCGCGCCGCGAGGTGATTTCCAGGCGATCGCCCGCGCTGAGCCCCAGCGCCTGGGCGTCCTGGGGATGTACCTCGACGAAGGGCGCCGGATTGAGGCGATTCAGCGCGGCGATCTTGCCGGTCTTGGTGAGCGTATGCCACTGGTGCTGCAGACGCCCGGTGTTGAGCACGAAGGGGTAATCGGCATCGGGCAGTTCCGCCGGGTCCAGGTGCGGGCGAGCGAAGAATTGCGCCTTGCCGCTGGGGGTGGCGAAGTTGAGCGCGCTGGGTTCGCCGGTCTCGTCCAGCCGCAGGGTCTGGCTGCGGCCGTCGTTGCGATAGCGGATCGGCTGGCGCGGATCGCTCTCTGCGCTGGGGCAGGGCCATTGCAGCGGCGTCTCGCGCAACCGGGCATGGCTGGCGCCGCGGATGTCGTAGCCGGTCTGGGGGTTGTGGAATTGCCTGATCTCGTCGAACACCTCGGCGGCCGAGGCGTAGGTGAAGTGTTCGCCATAGCCCAGGGCGCAGGCCACGTCGGCGATGATTTGCCAGTCGGCGCGGGCCGCGCCGGGCGGGTTGACGGCCTGGGGGGCCAGGGTCAGGTTGCGCTCGGAATTGATCATCACTCCGTCGGCCTCGGCCCAGAGCGCGCCGGGCAGGAGGATGTCGGCGTATCTGTTGGTCTCGGTGTCGAGAAAGGCGTCCTGGGTGATCACCAGTTCGGCGGCCTGCAGCCCGCGGATGACCGTGTCGCGATTGGCCACGCTGGCCACCGGATTGGTGCAGATGATCCAGCAGGCCTTCACGGTGCCGGCGGCCAGGTCCTCGAACAGGGCGACGGTGCCCTGGCCCAGGCGGGTGTGCAGGGTGCCTTCCGGAATTTTCCAGGCACGCTCGACGAAGGCGCGGTCGGCGGCGGACAGCAGGCTGCGCTGGCCGGGCAGGCCGGGCCCCATGTAGCCCATCTCGCGTCCGCCCATGGCATTGGGCTGGCCGGTCAGGGAGAAGGGGCCGCTGCCGGGGCGGCAGATCTTGCCGGTGGCCAGGTGCAGGTTGCACAGGGCGTTGGTGCTCCAGGTGCCGTGGGTGCTCTGGTTCAGGCCCATGGTCCAGAGACTGGTCCATTCACCGGCCTCGCCGATCCAGCGCGCCGCGGTGCGGATGTCCGCCTCGGCCAGCCCCGTCCCGGCGGCCACGCGCGCCGGGCTGTAGTCGGCGAGAAAGGCCGGCATGGCCGCCCAGCCCTCGGTATGGGCGGCGATGAAGGCGTCGTCCAGATAGCCCTCGGCGTGCAGCAGGTGCAAGAGGCCATTGAGCAGCAGCAGATCGGTGCCCGGACGCAGTTGCAGGAAGAGATCGGCCTTCTCGGCGGTGGCGGTGCGCCGGGGATCGACGACGATCAGCCGGGCGCCGCGCTTGATCCGGTCCAGCAGCCGCAGGAAGAGGATGGGATGACAGTCGGCCATGTTGGCGCCGCTGACCAGGAAGAGGTCGGCGCGGTCGAGGTCGTCATAGGAACCGGGCGGACCGTCGGCGCCGAGGGACAGCTTGTAGCCGGTGCCGGCACTGGCCATGCACAGGCGGGAATTGGATTCGAGCTGGTTGGTGCCGATGAAGCCCCGCGCCAGCTTGCTCGCCAGGTACTGGGCCTCCAGCGACATCTGCCCGGACACATAGAAGGCGATGGCGTCGGGTCCGTCGCGGTCGAGGATGGCGCGCAGGCGCTCGGCGGTGACGGCGACGGCCTGCTCCAGCCCGGTCTGCACCGGTTCGTGGGAGCGGTCGTGGCGGACATAGGCCTGCTCCATGCGTCCGCTGTCCACCAGCGCCTGGTGGCTGGTGCTGCCCTTGGTGCAGAGGCGGCCGCGGTTGGCGGGGTGGTCGCGATCGCCGCTGACCTTGGTGACCCGACCGTCTTCCACCTGCATGACGATCCCGCAGCCGACGCCGCAGTAGGGGCAGACGCTCTTGAGGTGGGTAGTGGTCATGGCAAGGATCCTTCGAAAACCAGAAAGCGAAAAGGCGCCGGTCGCGCTCCCCGGAGGGAGGCGAACACGGCGCCTTTGTCGTGAAGGGGGCGATCGACGTTGACCGCTCCATGCCAGGGATTTAGCAAGGCTCGCGCCAGCTTGGTCCGGTGCGCGCGGGGAGCGCATGACTGTTGGCTTGGCGGGGTGGCGGTGGCGCCTGGCGGGGTCGCTGCCCTGGCGGTCGAGATGCGCCGGGACAGGGCAGGCCGACCCTGCCTTGCACCGTTGTGGTTCCAGTCGGCAGCCGTCCGGACCGGCGCCGGCAAGCCGCTTGGCGGGCTGCAGCCCGCGCCAGTGGCCGATCTGCGGGCCAGCCGACGAAACTGGCACAACCGATGCAAAAGCTCTGGCAGACCCGCCCATTCGGGTCGCCCGGTCGATCAACGGCGATCGACAGCCACTGCAGGCGACGGGCACGGAGCAGAGCCAAGGGCTCCTCCCTACTAGAACAGGCAAAGGCGCCTGAGACCGCAAGGTTTCAGGCGCCTTTTTATTTGCCGCGAATCAACCTGATTGGCCTCGGCCGGGGGATAGCCTCCATGAACAGCATCGTGACCCGCAAAGAACGCCTGATCGTCGTCGGCAACGGCATGGTCGGCCATCACCTCGTCGAGCAGCTGCTGGCGGCCGGCGCCCTGGACCACTACGAGATCCATGTCTTTGGCGAAGAGCGCCAGCGCGCCTATGACCGGGTCCATCTCTCCGAGTACTTCGCCGGTCGCGATGCCGAATCCCTGGCCATGAGCGAAGCCGGCCTCTATGCCGTGCCCGGCCTGGTGCTGCACCTGGGCTGCGCGGTGACCGCCATCGACCGCGAACAGCGCGAGGTGCTGACCCCCGAGGGCGCCTTTGGCTACGACCGCCTGGTGCTGGCCACCGGTTCCTATCCCTTCGTGCCGCCCATCGAGGGCGCCGAGGGCGATTCGCGCCTGGTCTATCGCACCCTGGACGACCTGGACACCATCCGCCTGGCCGCCGCCCGCGCGCGCCGCGGCGTGGTGGTGGGCGGTGGCCTGCTCGGCCTGGAAGCGGCCAATGCGCTGAAATCCCTGGGCCTGGAAGCCCACGTGGTGGAGTTCGCCCCGCGGCTGATGCCGGTACAGCTGGACGATCTGGGCGGCGCCGCGCTCAGGCAGCGCATCGAGGACCTGGGCGTAGGCGTGCACCTGTCCAAGGCCACCCAGAACATCACCGCCGGCAGCGAGTACCGCTACCGCATGAACTTCGCCGGCGAGGATTTCCTCGAGACCGACCTGATCCTGTTTTCCGCCGGCATCCGTCCCCAGGACGCCCTGGCCCGCGGCTGCGGCCTGGAACTCGGCGCCCGCGGCGGGGTGGCCGTGGACAACGGCTGCCTGACCAGCGACCCCTTCATCCATGCCATCGGCGAGTGCGCCGCCTGGAACGGCAGCATCTTCGGCCTGGTCGCCCCGGGCTACCAGATGGCGCGCCTGGTGGCCGCCACCCTCTGCCACGGTCAGGCCACGCCCTTCACCGGCGCCGACATGTCCACCAAGCTCAAGCTGCTGGGCGTGGACGTGGGCTCCATCGGTGATGCCCACGGCGCCACGCCCGGCGCGCGCAGCTATCGCTACATCGACGAAGCCAGCGCCAGCTACCGCCGCCTGGTGGTGTCCGCCGACGGCAAGCACGTCCTCGGCGCCGTGCTGGTGGGCGACAACAGCTACTACGACACCCTGCTGCAATACGCCCAGAACGGCATCCCGCTGCCCCAGGATCCGGCCAGCCTGATCATGCCGGTGGGCGAGGGCGCCCCGACCCTGGGCGCCGATGCCCTGCCGGCCACCGCCACCCTCTGTTCCTGCCACAACGTCACCAAGGGCGCGGTCTGCGCCGCCATCGACGCCGGCTGCACCGATCTGGCCGGCATCAAGAGCTGCACCAAGGCCGCCACCGGTTGCGGCGGCTGCGCGGCGCTGGTCAAGCAGGTGTTCGAGCACGAGCTGATCGCCCGGGGCGTCGAGGTCGACAAGAGTCTCTGCGAACACTTCGCCCATACCCGCCAGGAGCTCTATCACCTGGTGCGGGTGGAGGGTATCGAGAGCTTCGAAGAGCTCCTGGCGCGGCATGGGCGCGGGCACCATGGCTGCGACATCTGCAAGCCGGCGGTGGGCTCCATCCTGGCGTCCTGCTGGAACGCCCCCATCACCGATCCGCACCTGGTGCCGCTGCAGGACACCAATGACACCTTCATGGCCAACATGCAGAAGAACGGCACCTACTCGGTGGTGCCGCGCATCCCGGGTGGCGAGATCAGCCCGGAAGGCCTGATCGCCATCGGCCAGGTGGCGAAGAAATACGACCTCTACACCAAGATCACCGGCGGCCAGCGCATCGACCTGTTCGGAGCCCAGCTGCACGAATTGCCGGATATCTGGGGCGAGCTGATCGCCGCCGGCTTCGAGACCGGCCATGCCTACGGCAAGTCGACCCGCACGGTGAAGAGCTGCGTCGGCAGTACCTGGTGCCGCTACGGGGTGCAGGACAGCGTCAAGATGGCGCTGGACATCGAGCACCGCTACAAGGGCCTGCGCGCCCCGCACAAGCTCAAGTTCGCGGTCAGCGGCTGCACCCGCGAGTGCGCCGAGGCGCAGAGCAAGGACATCGGCGTGATCGCCACCGAGAACGGTTGGAACCTCTATGTCTGCGGCAATGGCGGCATGCGCCCGCGCCACGCCGAGCTGTTCGCCACCGACCTCGACGACGAGACCCTGATCCGCTACATCGACCGCCTGCTGATGTTCTACATCCGCACCGCCGACCGCCTGCAGCGCACCTCGGTGTGGCGCGAGTCGCTGGAGGGTGGGCTGGATTACCTCAAGCAGGTGATCATCGACGACAGCCTGGGCCTGGGCGCCGAGCTGGAAGCCCAGATGCAGCTGGTGGTGGATCGCTACGAATGCGAATGGGCCAACGCCCTGAACGACCCGGACAAGCTCAAGCGCTTCCGTACCTTCGTCAACCAGCGCGGCAGCGACCCGGACATCCATTTCGTCAAGGAGCGTGGCCAGCGTCGGCCGGCGCGCCACGGCGAACTGCACCTGATCAACCTGACCGAGGAGGCCTGACCATGACCCAGACCACTACCGCGCGTGCCCTGGAACCCCGCTGGCAACCCCTGTGCAGCCTGGCCGACCTGGTGCCCCAGTCCGGCGTGGTGGCCCTGCACGAGGGCGAGCAGGTGGCGCTGTTCTACCTGCCCAACACCGAGCAGAAGGTCTTCGCCGTGGGCAACCGCGACCCCAAGTCCGGCGCCAACGTCATCGGCCGCGGCATCGTCGGCCAGCTGGGCCCGGATCTGGTGATCGCCTCGCCGCTGTACAAGCAGCACTTCCGCTTGGCGGACGGTGGCTGCCTGGAGTACCCCGAGCAGGCCCTGCCCACCTGGGCGGTGCGGCTGAATGGCGAGCAGGTGGAGATCGCCTGACGCGGCTCGACCCTCATCCCAACCCTCTCCCGGCGGGAGAGGGGGCGGTCCGGAGTGGGGCGGGGCTTTGTGCGTAGCCTGGACAAAGGCGCAGCCTTGTCCAGCAATGGTCAAGGCGGTGCCAGGTGACCCTCACCCCAACCCTCTCCCGGCGGGAGAGGGGGCGGTCTGGCGTGGGGCGGGGCTTGGCGCGTAGGCTGGACAAAGGCGCGGCCTTGTCCGGAAATGGCCAAGGCGATGCTGGGTGACCCTCACCCCAGCCCTCTCCCGGCGGGAGAGGGGGCGGTCCGGAGTGGGGCGGGGCTTCACGCGTAGGCTGAACAAAGGCGCAGCCTTGTCCGGAAATGGCCAAGGCGAAGCCAGGTGACCCTGACCCCAACCCTCTCCCGGCGGGAGAGGGGGCGGGCCGGAGTGGGGCGGAGCTTGGCGCGTAGCCTGGACAAAGGCGCAGCCTTGTCCGGGTTCCGCGCCGAACCCTGCTATCCCCACTGTTGCACCCACCGCAGTGCAGCTTTGCGCAATCGGGAGCTGCGCGGGGCGGCGAAATGACTTCCAAGGGTCGATACTCAAGGAGCGGGGATGCTGTCTGCCGATCCTGGCAATCGCCTCGCGGGAGGTCACCATGCGCCTGACAAGAACAATTCGCTCCGCGCTGTTCATCGCCCTGCTTCTGGCCCTGGCCGCCATCGCCCTGCTGGAGGGCTGGCGCGCGCAACCGGTGGGCGAACCCACGCTGCGCGCCGATCCGGTCTGTACCCATGGCTATGCGCCCTATGGTTGCTATCCGGTACCGGCCCGCGGGGGCGATCTGGGGTGGCTGGAGCGCCTCTAGGTCGTCATCCCGGCCGCTGTTCGCTAGCCAGCAGCAACGCCAGGTCGTTGCCCGCCAGGACCGGGCCGAACAGCGGGCCCTGGACCTCGTCGCAGAGGTGCGCCCGCAGCCAGTCCAACTGGTCCTGCGTCTCCACGCCCGTCGCCGCCACCCGCAGGCCCAGGGTCCGTCCGAGGCCGATCAGGGCCTGGGCGATGGCGGCATCGGCAGGCTGAGTTTCCAGGCGAGCGACGAGACGGCTATCCAGGCTGATGCCATCCAGCACGGACTGGCGCAGCGCCTCAAGGCCGCCTGAGCCGCTGCCGAAGTCGGCCAGGCTCAGGCGCACGCCCAGGGCCTTGAGCGCCTGCAGCTGAGTGAGAGACACGTCTTCCGCCTGCAACAAGGCCTCGGGCACTTGCAGTTCCAGGCGTCCCGCTGCCAGACCACTCGTCTGCAGGGCGCTGGCGACCGCCTCCACCAGGGCCTCGGCATCGGCGCACTGACGCGCCGATAGGCTGATGACCAGCCGTAGCGGCACGGGCCAGGCCGCGGCGGCGCGACAGGCGTCGTCCAGCAGCCACAGCCCCAGGGCAACGCTGAGTCCGGTTTCCTCGGCCAGCGGCAGGAAGGCGGCGGGCGGCAGCAGACCGCGCAGCGGATGAGCCCAGTGCAGCTGGACCTCGACGCCGCTCAGGTCACCCGTGGCGATGCTTCGGCGCGGCAGGTAGCCCAGGCGCAACTGGTCGAGCGCCAGCGCCTGGCGCAACTCCTGCTCCAGATCGCGCCGCTGGCTGAGCTGGGCGTCCATCGCCGGCGCATGAAAGCACCAGCCGTTGCGACCCGCGGCCTTGGCCTGGTAGAGCGCGATATCCGCCAGACGCAGCAGGTCCTCGACCTGGGTGGCCTGGTCCGGGGCCTGGGCGATGCCAATGCTGGTGCCGACGCTGACCGACTGCTCCTCCAGCAGAATCGGCCGGCCGATGGCGTTTACCAGGCGGGCACAGATCTGGTCGACCGTCGCCACGTCCAGGTGACCGAGCAACACCACGATGAATTCGTCGCCACCCAGGCGCGCCACCAGGCCGCCGGGCCTCAGACTGGCCTGCAGGCGCCGGGCGATTTCCTGCAGCACCCGATCGCCGGCGGCATGGCCGAGGCTGTCGTTGACCGGCTTGAAGCGATCCAGGTCCAGGCTGAGCAGCGTCAGCGGCGTTCTGGATTGCGCCAGTTTGCGTGCCAGGTAGTGCTGCAGTTGCAGCCGATTGGCCAGGCCGGTCAGGCTGTCGTGTTGCGACAGGTGTTCGATTTCCGCCTGGGCATTGACCGCGGCGGTGATGTCGCTGGCGGTACCGCGAAAGCCGGCGCCCTCGGGCAGCGGCCGGGCGGTGATCTCGCAGACCCGGGCGTGACCCTGGCGGTCGCGGTAGTGGCAGCGCAGCACCTGACGCTCGTCGCGCTGGTGAACGTTGTTCTGGAGCCAGTTGGCCAGGCGGGTGGTCTCGCTGCTGAACAGCTCCGTGAGCGGCCGGCCGAGCCAGCTGCCGGGCGCATGGCCGGTGATGCGGGCGAAGCGTTCGGAGAGATAGGTGATACGGCCTGCGGCGTCGCTTTCCCAGAGCCAGTCGGAGGCGGCCTCGGCGAGTTCGCGAAAGCGGCTTTCGCTGCGGCTCAGTTCGGCCTGGCTGGCGACCAGGGCATCGAATTGCCGGTCGAGCTGGCGGGCCGAATTCAGCGCATGACGGATCAGCAGGGCCAGCACCAGCCCGAGCAGCAGCACCCCGGCCAGAAAGATCGGCAGGGTGCGGCGCAGGAGCTGGGCACCGGGTTGCGGCGGTTGCCAGTTGAGCAGCAGCGGCGAATCCAGAAACTGCAGGTATTGGTGATCGGCGAGGGGCGCCCGCGACGCCTCGAGTCGCGGCAGGCCATAGGTGTCGCTGAGATGGGCCAGGGTGTCCGGATCGAGCACGTTGACGAACAGCATCACCGAGGGCGCGCCGGGGCCAGGGGCCACGCTGTAGCTCGCGCCCGGCGTGATGGTGGCCGCGGCGACCAGCGCCGGGACGCCGCCCACGCTCAGCACCCGGACCAGGCTTTCGGTCTCGCCGGGGCGCTGGCGGGTCTCTGCCAGCAGACCGGCCAGATCGCCTTCGAGCCATTGCGCCGCCGCGCGCTCGGTCGGCCGACCATCGATCACCGCGTAGACGGTCCGGTCCTGCGGATCCAGTACGAAGACCCCGTTGTAGCCGTAGAGCTCATAGGGGATGTCGCCGACGTTGCGCTCGTCGTTGGCCCAGAACAGATCGACCGTCAGGTGCAGGTGCTTGTAGGCCTCGCCCCACTTGGCGTAGTTGATGATGTTGTGGCCGATTTCGTTTTCCACCTGCACCAGGGTGCGCTCGATATAGGTGCGGGCGCGTTGCTGGACGTCGGCGTCCTGGCTGGTGGCGGTCCTGATCAGCAGGTAGCAGCCGAGGCCGAGCAGGATCGGCAGGGCGCAGATGACCGGAAAGAGGCGCAGCAGCAGATTGTGGCTGCGGCGGGTGGCGATGGGCGTGGACGTCATGATCAACCTGGGCGGCGCTGGAGACAGTCAGGTTCCCCGCAAGCGGGCCACAGACGACGCGCGGGGTACCTGGCCAGAGGCCATTATCCGTTACCGCCCAGCGGCCGTCTGCTCAGCGTCGGACCGGGGGCAGCCAAGAGCCGCCCGGACGGTCAACCGCTCAAGGCCGCGGCGGATAGCTGACGAGCAGGTCGCCGATCAGCCGGCTGAAGGCGGCGCTGCGCTGGGCCGGGGTGGCGTTCTGGTCGTCCAGCAGGCGCTCTTCGCTGGCGCGCCAGACCAGCTTGCCGTCACGGCCATCGAGCATGTCGAGTTGCACCGTCATCACCGGGTAGGTGACGGTCTGGGTGCGCACATAGCTCGGCCCCCAGGGACCGGGACCCCAGGCGGAGCCCCAGGGGCCACCCCAGCCCGGGCCCCAGTAGGGATCGGCATAGCTGAAGCTCTGCTGGCGCTGATCGAGGATCACATAGAGCTTGATCTTCAGATCCGGGCGCGCGCCGGTCGGTGCGGGACGCAGCCCGCGCTGGTCGAGCCCGCTGCTGACCGAATCGCGCAGGCGCTGTTCGGTGAGATCGCTGCGCACCCGCGGATCGTTGGGGCGGTACTCGATGGCGGGATCGGCCCAACCCCAGCTGCGATAGGCGGCGAAGTCGCGGCTGGCGTCATAGTCCAGGTTGCGCGGGCCGCGCTCGGCGCAGGCCGCCAGCAAGAGGACCGCAAGCAGCAGGAGGCAACGTTTCATGGGCGATCCTCTGGGTCAGGGGACTAGTCTGCTTGGACTGGCTTAAGGGCGACTTATCGCGTCAGCTGGGCGGATAGTTGGCCAGCAGGCGGCGGGTGGTATCCCTCAGGGTACGCGCGCGTTCGCCGCTGTTGCCGCCGCTGGCCTGTTCGGCGGCCGAATGCCAGAGCACGCGGCCGGTGGCGGGATCGAGCAATTCCACCTCCAGCACGTCGACCAGAAAGGTCCGGGTGCGGGTCCGCGCCTGGCCGACGCTGGCGCCATAGCCCGGGCCGTAGCCATAGGGCCCGTAGCCGCCGTAGCCATAGCCCGTGTCGTAGTAGTCGGTGTACTGCTCGCTGCGCTGCTGCTGGGTAAGGCGGGCCCGCACCTGCAGATCGGCGCGTGCACCGCCAAGGGCCGGTCGCAGCCCACGCTGGTCAAGACCGTCGGCCACCGCCTGCTGCACGGTCTGGCCATCCAGGCCGCCGCTGACCACGGCGCCGCCGGGGGCCCAGCTCCAGGTGCGATAGCGACTCCAGTCACGCGGTGCCGGCGGATAGGCCGCTGGATCCTGCTGCGGCAGCACCGGCACCGAGGCTTCGGGCAGGCTGCTGGCGACATAGGGATTGGGCGTCTGGCAACCGGCCAGGGCGAGCAGCGCGAGCGACAGGCAGAGCAGGGGGCGACGCATGACCGGTTCCTCGAAGGAATGCTGGCCAGAGCATACCGCGCCCGGGGTCATCCTGCCTTAGCTTGGCAGAGCCAATGCAGATAGCGGCCGAGACGGGCGAAGGCCGGGTGCCGTCGATGGGCCAGTTCCATGGCCACCAGCTCCTCGCCCGCGGCGCGCGCCTGGAATTCCGGCGGCATGTAGTCATGGAAGACCCGTACGCCACTGCGCGCCTGGATCCGCCAGTCCGGCGCCAGCCAGGCCTCGACCTCGCGCGGGTCCAGCGGTTGTTGCGGCGTGAGGCCGCGTTGGCCCGCGCCGGCGTATTCACCCTGCCGGAGTTTGCGAAAGTGCCCCTTGAGCAGGTTGCGATAGATCAGGGCATCGCGGTTGTAGAAGGCCAGCGACAGCCAGCCGTCCGGCGCCAGGCAGCGTTGCAGGGTCGGCAGGATCGCCGTGGGCGTCTCCAGCCATTCCAGCACCGCGTGGCAGAGCACCAGATCGAAGGGTTCGGCGAAGAAGGGCAGCTCCTGCCAGGGCAGCGCCAGCCAGGCGGCGTCGAGGCCGGCGGCGGCGAAGGCCTCCTGGGCCCCCGCCAGCATGGGCGCCGAGGGTTCGGCCAGGGTCACGGCATGGCCCTGTTGCGCCAGCCAGAGACTCATGTGGCCGAGCCCGGCGCCGATGTCCAGCACCCGCAGCGGGCGTTGCGGCAGCACCTCGGTCAGATCCGCCTGCAATACGGCCAGGCGGATGGCGCCCTTGGTGCCGCCATAGATGTTGGCGGCGAAGCGGGTGGCGCGGTCGTCGAAGAAGGTATCGCTCACGGCAGGAAGCGCCTCTCGTTATCGGCCAGCTTGGCCAGCACCGCCTGTTCCACATCCAGCTCCAGTTCGCTGCCCAGTTGCAGCAGATAGAGCAGCACATCGGCGATTTCCTGGCCGGCGTGTTCGCGCTCGGCGGCGCTCAGGGCGCGGGCTTCGACATCGCTCTTCCACTGGAAGATCTCCACCAGTTCGGCCATCTCGACGCTGGCGGCCATCGCCAGATTCTTGGGGTTGTGATAGCGCCGCCAGGCGTTGGCATCGCGGATCGCGTGCAGGCGGGTGAGCAGGGCGGGGAGGTCCATGGGCGTCCGGGGGTCGAAAAAACGCCATTCTCCCATGGCTGAACGCGCAGGCGGCAGTGGCTCGTCCGCCGACCCGCAAGACAGTCTCGCGCCGCTGCTCTACCCTGGGCGCAACATTGATTCGCTGGCTGCGGGAGCCCTGATGAAAGCTTGTCTGTCCGGACTGGGGTTGGCCCTGCTGCTGACCACCGGCGTCGCCCATGCCGAAAAGCTGCTGCTGGAAGGCACCCTGGGCCAGGCCCGGGTGGTGGTGGAGCTCGAGCCCACCGCCAACGACGAAGCCTATGGGCGCTATTTCTACGACCGCTATCGCCGCGACCTGCGCCTGAGCGGTCCGGCCCAGCCGGGCGACCGGCTGGAGCTGGAGGAGGGTGCGCCCTGGCAGGAGGGCGCCAAGGCCAGCTGGTCGCTGACGCGCGGCACCGACGGTCGCTGGACCGGCAGCTGGAGCGGGGCCGGCAAGACCCTGCCCCTCGCCCTGGCCCCGCTGCACCTGGCGCAGCCCGCCGCGGACGATCGCTATCGGCAGCAACTGCGCCGGGACGATCCCTACGAATATCGCCGCCTGCAGGGACTCCAGCTGGAACCGGGCGAGCGCCAGACCTTCATGGGGCGTGAGCTGCGCGGGTGGCGCGAGCCGGTCTCGGGCATGCAGCTGTTTACCGTGAAGGGCGCCAGCGAGGCGGCCAATGCCGTGCTGCGCGACCGCCTCTGGGCGGAGGTGGACGCCCATCTGAGCTGCATCGGTCCTGACGGCGAGCACAGCCTGCAGGTGACCCCGCAGTTGCTCACCGAGCGGGTGCTCAGCGTCAATCTGTTCAGCCAGTACAGCTGCAGCGGCGCGGCCCACCCGGATTTCGGCAGCGCGCCCCTGACCCTGGATCTCCAGACCGGCCAGGAGCTGGCGCTGGAAGACGTTCTCTGGCTGGGTCACGGCCAGCCGATCCGCCCGCAGCCGGAAGATCGTTATTCCCAGGCCTTGGCGGACTATCGGGAACAGACCCTGGCGCCCTGGGTGATTGGGCTGTTCACCCGCCTGTATCCAGAGCTGATGCAGGCGCCGGCCGATGGCGACGGCTGCGATTATCGCAGCGCCGACGTCTGGCAATTCGCGCCCTGGTACCTGACGCCCAAGGGTCTCTACCTCGGTCCGACCTTCTTCCGCGCCGCCCGCAACTGCGACGAACCCGGCGGCACCCTGGTGCCCTACGCGGAGGTCCGCAAGCATCCGGGGCCGTTGGTGGGGCTGCTGCCACGCTAAACGCAGGTTGGGTTGAGCCCAGCGAAGCCCGACAGCAAGGAAAAGGTCTGGGATGTTGGGCTTCGACGATGAAGCCGTCTCAGCCCAACCTACGGCAGCGGGTCGCACGCTCGTGGGTTGGCGCTGAGCCTGTTGAAGTCCAGGATCGCCACCTGGCTTGGCAGTCCGATGGCCGGATGGCCGCGCTATGGCCCGAGGCCGCCGGGAGGTGGGTGCCGATCGCCGGCCTTTGCTACTTGCGTAGCAGCTTTTGCAGCCGGGCGTGCTGCCAGAGGGCGATTCGGTCGCGCAGGAAGAAGGTCTGGATGCCGCGGCCCAGCAGCAGAACTCCCCAGATGGCGGCGACCCACCAGGACCAGTGGCTGTCGGGCGAAGTCTCGCGATTGAGCACATAGAGAAAGATGCAGATGACCAGGCCTCGCAGCACCTGCCAATAGAAGCCGATCTCGGCGGCCACCTGTTCACGAGCATTGGCGATCCGCTCGTCTGCGGCGGATCCTGCTTCCTGGGAGGTTTGCTCGGTCAGATCGCTCACCCTGATCTCCAGGACGGCGGCCAGGGCGCTCAGCGTCTCCAGACTGGCCTGTTCGCCATTTTCGAGGCGTTGCACCGTACGGGTGCTGATGCCCGCGAGTTCGGCCAGCTGCTCTTGCGACCAGGCTCGCGCCAGGCGGTGTTCCTTGATCCTGTTGGGCAGTTGCATCTCGATTTCTCCAGCGATGAGGGACGAGGGAAAGCCTAGCCGCAGACCCCTCTGTCCGACACGACGGCAACCCGACAGCAGCCTGACAGGGAGACGACAGGGACCTGACGGCCTCGCCGGCAGGGGGATTCGGAAGCCCGTCTCCTCAGAGGATCCGTCCACTCTACACCGGCTATACCTGGTGGAAACCGTCCAGGGTTTCCACAACAGGTTCGGCTGCGCGTGGGTAAGGCTGCGCCGTTACCCACCCTGCAGTCAGCTGTCAGTCCGTAGCGTGGAAAACCGCGAAGCGTTTTCCACTGGGCATTGAGTATCGGCAGCGGACAGGGCTTCGCCGCCTTCCACTCTAGTCGTCGGCGATCAGCCGTTTGCCCAGGGTGACGACTTCGGCCTCCACATAACCCAAGGCCGCATAGAAGCCGAGGATCGCCGCGTTGTCCCGGCGCACCATCAGCTGCAGTTTGGGGCAGCCGCGCTCGGTGAGCAGCTGTTCGGCGGTCGCCACCAGTCGCCGGGCATGACCGCGCCGCTGGTGGGCGGGAGCCACCGCCAGGTAGTAGAGCCAGCCGCGATGGCCATCGGTGCCGACCATGGCACTGGCCATGAGGACGCCGTCCACGTCGCCCACCAGAAACAACTCGGGTTGCTCGGCGAGCTTGCGCTGGATATCGCGGTAGGGATCGTTCCAGGGACGGGTCAGACCGCAAGCCTGCCAGAGGCTGACCACGGCCTCGGTGTCGGCGGGCTGGAAGGGGCGGATGTACATGGGGAGTCCGGCAGCGGGATGAAGCCCAAAGATAACAGGTGCGTTCGAGGATGCTGCTGGCTTTAACGGCTCTATCGCGGCCATGGGCCGCTCCTACGGGTTCTGATCACCATGTAGGAGCGGCCCATGGCCGCGATAAGAGAGTTGCTGCTACGTACCAGCGTCAGTGAGTAGGTTGGATTGAGCGCCAGTGAAGCCCAACGGCGCCGTTGGCCTACAGAAAATTCTCCGCATAGTGGCAGGCCACCTGGCGGGCTTCCACGTTACGCAGCGCCGGGACCTCGGTCTTGCACTTTTCCGTCGCATAGGGGCAGCGGCGGTGGAAGACGCAACCGGGTGGCGGATCCAGCGGATTGGGCAGTTCGCCCTGGATGCGGATGCGCGGCTTGCTCGGGTCCGGGTGCAGACTCGGGGTGGCCGACAGCAGCATCTGGGTATAGGGATGCAGGGGCCGCTCGAACAGCAGGTCGCGACTGGTCTTTTCGACGATGCAGCCCAGGTACATCACCATCACCTCGTCGGCGATGTGGCGCACCACCGAGAGATTGTGGGAGATGAACACATAGGCCGTGCGGTACTGCTGCTGCAGATCCATGAACAGGTTGAGCACCTGCGCCTGGATGGACACGTCCAGCGCCGAGGTCGGCTCGTCCGCCACCAGCACCTTGGGCTGCAGCATCATGGCGCGGGCCACGGCGATGCGCTGGCGCTGGCCGCCGGAGAACATGTGCGGATAGCGCTGGTAGTGCTCGGGCCGCAAGCCCACCTGCTGCATCATCGCCTGCACCTTCTCGCGCCTTTCGGTGCGCGACAGGCTGGTGTTGATCTGCAGCGGCTCGGCCAGCTGGTCGCCGATCTTGCGCCGCGGATTGAGCGAGGCGTAGGGATTCTGGAACACCATCTGCACCTCGCGGCGCAGTTCCTTGCGGCGGGCGGCGTCGGCCTGGGCCACGTCCTGGCCGCCGATGACCAGGCTGCCGGCGGTGGGCTGCTCGATCAGGGTCAGGGCGCGGGCCAGGGTGGACTTGCCACAGCCCGACTCACCCACCACGGCCAGGGTGCGCCCGGCCTGGAGGTCGAAGGAGACGCCGTTGAGCGCCTTGACCGTGGCGCTGTCCTTGAACAGCCCGCGGGAGATTTGATAGTGCTGGGTCAGGCCCTTGGCTTCGAGCACGAGGTGCTCGGGCGCCTGCTCCGGGGTGGTGGAGCGGGCGAGGACGGTGGCTTCAGACGGCGCCATGGCGATCCTCCGGCAACTGGCTGGGACGTTGATGTTCGGGCAGCACCTCGGGGGCTTCGCCCGGGGCGACGTTGCGCGGGAAGAAGCAGCGCACCGCGCCGCGGTCATAGGGCTCCAGCGCCGGACGCTCCTGGCAGCGTGGCTGCACATAGGGGCAGCGCGGACTGAGCAGGCAGCCGGCCGGCCGGTCATAGCGACCGGGCACGATACCGGGCAGGGTGTGCAGGCGATCCGTCTGGCTGTGCTCGGGAATGGCCGCCAGCAGGGCTTCGGTATAGGGGTGGGCGGGGGCGTCGAACAGCGTCGGCACCACGCCTTTCTCCACCGCCTGGCCGGCGTACATCACCACCACGCGCTGGGCGGTCTCGGCCACCACGGCGAGGTCGTGGGTGATGAGGATCAGGCCCATGCCCTCGTCGCGCTGCAGATTGACCAAGAGCTCCATGATCTGCGCCTGGATGGTCACGTCCAGGGCGGTGGTGGGTTCGTCGGCGATCAGCAGACGTGGCTCGGCGGCGATGGCCATGGCGATGGCGACGCGCTGGCTCATGCCCCCGGACAGCTGGTGCGGATAGGCGCCGAGACGGCTGGCCGCGGCCGGGATCTCGACCTTTTCCAGCAATTCCAGGGCGCGCTGGCGAGCGGCGCGACCCTTGAGGCCCAGATGCTGGCGGATCACCTCTTCCAGCTGGAAGCCCACGGTGTAGCTGGGGTTGAGCGCCGTCATCGGGTCCTGGAAGACCATCGACAGCTCCTTGCCAATCAGGTGGCGCCGGCGGCGACCCTTGAGGCTGAGCAGGTCCTGGCCGTCGAAGGCCAGGCGGTCGGCGGTGATGCGGCCGGGGTGATCGATCAGGCCCATCACGGCCATCATGGTCACCGACTTGCCGGAGCCGGATTCGCCGACGATGGCGACGATTTCGCCCTGATCCACCGTGAGATCGAGGCCTTCCACCACCGGCGGGGCGTCGGCGCCGCCGAAGCGCACCGAGAGGTTCTGGATTTCGAGGAGGCTCATGACTGCACCTTCAGACGCGGATCGAGGGCATCGCGCAGGCCGTCGCCCATCAGGTTGATGGCCAGCACGGTGAAGAGGATGGCGAGACCCGGCAGGGTCACCACCCACCAGGCGCGCTCGATGTAGTCACGGGCCGAGGCCAGCATGGTGCCCCACTCGGGAGTGGGCGGCTGCACGCCGAGGCCGAGGAAGCCCAGGGCGGCGGCATCGAGGATCGCCGAGGAAAAGCTCAGGGTGGCCTGGACGATCAGCGGCGCCATGCAGTTGGGCAGCACGCTGACGAACATCAGGCGCAGGGTGCCGGCACCGGCCAGCCGCGAGGCGGTGACGTAGTCGCGATGCAGTTCGCCCATCACCGCGGCGCGGGTCAGGCGCACATAGGACGGCAGCGAGACGATGGCGATGGCCACCACGGTGTTGATCAGGCCTGGGCCGAGGATGGCGACGATGGCCACGGCCAGCAGCAGCGAGGGCAGCGCCAGCATGATGTCCATCAGGCGCATGATCACCGGACCGGCGCGATTGGGCGAGAAGCCGGCGACCAGGCCGAGCAGGATGCCGGGGATCAGCGAGAAGACCACCGAGGCCAGGCCGATCAGCAGCGACAGCCGGGCGCCGTGGATCAGTCGGCTGAGCAGGTCACGCCCCAGCTCGTCGGTGCCCAGCGGGAACTGGCTGTTGCCGCCCTCCAGCCACAGTGGCGGGGTGAGCATGAAGTCGCGGAATTGCTCGCTGGGCGCATGGGGTGCGACCCAGGGCGCGAAGAGCGCGCAGAACACCACGATGACCATGAAGATCAGCCCGCCGAGGGCGCCCTTGTTGCGGGCGAAGGCGTGCCAGAACTCCTTGAAGGGAGAGGGATAGAGGGCGCTCGGGTCTTGAGCGGCCGGAGTGTTTACCGTTGTCATAGGCTCTGTCCGTTTGGGCGCATCAACGCTGGTGGCGGATGCGCGGATTGACCAGGCCGTAGAGGATGTCCACGACGAAATTGACCAGGATGACCAGGGTGGCGATCAGCAGGATGCCGTTCTGCACCACCGGGTAGTCCCGGGCGCCGATGGCCTCGATCAGCCACTTGCCGATGCCGGGCCAGGAAAAGATGGTCTCGGTGAGCACCGCGCCGGAGAGCAGGCTACCGACCTGCAGGCCGAGCACGGTCAGCACCGGGATCAGGGCGTTGCGCAGAGCGTGGACGAAGACCACCCGCTTGGGCGACAGGCCCTTGGCGCGAGCGGTGCGCACATAGTCCTCGCGCAGCACCTCGAGCATGGCCGAGCGGGTCATGCGCGCGATCACCGCCAGGGGAATGGTGCCCACCACGATGGCCGGCAGGATCAGGTGCTTGAGGGCATCAACGAAGGCGCCGGGCTCGTCGGAGAGCAGGGTGTCGATGAGCATGAAGCCGGTGCGCGGCGGGATGTCGTAGAGCAGGTCCAGACGACCGGAGACCGGGGTCCAGCCGAGCTGCACCGAGAACAGCATGATCAGCAGCAGGCCCCACCAGAAGATCGGCATGGAGTAGCCGGTCAGGGCCACGCCCATCACCCCGTGGTCCACCGTGGAGCCGCGCCTGAGGGCGGCGATGATGCCGGCCAGCACGCCGAACACCGTGGCGAACAGCATGGCCGCCACCGAGAGTTCCAGGGTGGCCGGGAACAGGGTCAGGAATTCGTCCCAGACCCCGACGCGGCTGCGCAGGGATTCGCCGAGGTTGCCCTGGGCGAGATTGCCGATGTAGTCGAAATACTGCTGGTACAGGGGCTTGTCGAGGCCCAGGCGGTGCATGGCTTCGGCGTGCATCTGCGGATCGACGCGGCGTTCGCCCATCATGACTTCCACCGGATCGCCGGGGATGAGGCGGATCAGGGCGAAGGTCAGCAGGGTGACGCCAAAGAACGTCGGTATCAGCAGCCCGAAGCGACGGGCGATGAAGGCGAGCATCGGAGGGGGTATCTCCTCTTGAGGCTGATCAAGACGGCGCGAGTACGTGCCCGGCCGCGTTTTTAAGTGAAAGCCCGCTCAAAAGCCCGCGGGCTTTTGAGCGGGCTTTCAGACCTTGTGGGTCCGGATTCATCCCTGCGCGGACCGTCCTGGTCCGCGACGAACGCGGCCTGCCAGCGGCAGGCTGGTTCGGTCCTACGAATAGGTTCGAAGAGCGCTCTGGGCCAGTGCTCCAAACCCGGCAGACTACCACGTTGCCACGGCCGTCGATATCCTCGACATGGCCAGGGCTTCGCCGGTATTCGCGACGCGATCCCGGCGAGATGCCGGGCGCTGCACGAAATCCGCCGGGTTTCGTCATCACAGCAGGTTGAACGGCAGGGTGGAGACCAGACGCAGCTCCTTGACGTTGCCGTCGACCTGGTTCTGGCTGGCGCGGTGATCGGTCAGCAGCAGGCGGAAGCGACTGTCCTTGAGCGTGCCCTGCTGCACCTTGTAGGTGGTGACCAGGCCGATCTCGTGGTGCTTCTCGCCATCCTGCTGCAGGACCTCGGCATAGTTGGCGTACTTGCCGGCGCCGGCGTCGTAGTGGGTGCCGTCGATGTCCCAACCCTTGGCGTACCAGACGCCGGTGCTCAGGCCGGGCACGCCGAAGTAGCTCCAGTCGGTTTCGTAGCGGATCTGCAGCGACTTCTCGTTGGGGCCGTTGTAGTCCGAGACCAGGGAGTTGGCCAGGTAGATGGCCGCGGTTTCGTGGGCGTAATCGAAGTACTCGTTGCCGTCGATCTGCTGGTAGGCCAGGGTCAGGCTGTGGGCCTGGTGGCTGCCGGTGAACGCCAGGCTCCAGGCGGTGTTGTCGATGTCGCCGGCCTTGGCGCTGCCGGCGTCGACGGTGCGATAGGCGTTGGCCACCGCCTTCCAGGCAAAGGTGTCGAGCGAGCCGCCGGCCTGGGTCACGCTCAGGAAGTACTGGTTCCAGACGTCTTCGAAGTTGGCGCCGTAGACGCTGACTTCCCAGCCCTGGGGCAGCTTGTAGTTGCCACCGA
>Ga0153990_1000034_pt1 | contig 56616 bp, 52 predicted proteins | sample TSNC074MetaG_FD_104739 | JGI IMG/M metagenome (GOLD analysis project Ga0153990, IMG submission 104739) | Attine ant fungus gardens microbial communities from North Carolina, USA - TSNC074 MetaG | ecosystem: Host-associated > Fungi > Mycelium > Unclassified | place: USA: North Carolina, Jones...
CGGCCTGGCCTCCTACTTCTATGCCCGCGACCTGTCCCGCGTGTTCCGCGTGGCCGAGGCGCTGGAGTACGGCATGGTCGGCATCAACACCGGCCTGATCTCCAACGAAGTCGCCCCCTTCGGTGGCGTCAAGGCCTCGGGCCTGGGCCGCGAAGGCTCCAAGTACGGCATCGAGGAATACCTGGAGATCAAGTACCTCTGCCTGGGCGTCTGATCGCCCTCGTTGGGCTTCGCTGCGCTCAACCCAACCTACCAGCACCCGTAGGTTGGGTTGAGACGGCGCCATCGTCGAAGCCCGACAGACCCTCAGCCTGACCCAAAGCTTTCCCCCGGCGCGGACGCCGGGCCGTTGGCAGTCGATCATCGTATGCTGCCCGGAATCCGGTCCGCGCCTTTCCCGTAGCCGGCCGCCACGATGAGCGGCCATCGAGGACTGCAATGAGCCACACCAATGATTCCCTGATGCACCGCCGCAGCGCCGCCGTCGCCCGTGGCGTCGGCCAGACCCACCCGATCTTTGTCGCCCGCGCGGAGAACGCCAAGGTCTGGGACGTCGAGGGCAACGAATTCCTGGACTTCGCCGGCGGCATCGCCGTGCTCAACACCGGCCACCTGCATCCGCGCGTGGTGGCGGCCGTGCAGGAGCAGCTGACCAAGGTCTCCCACACCTGCTTCCAGGTGCTGGCCTACGAGCCCTATGTCGAGGTCTGCGAAAAGCTCAACGAACTGGTGCCGGGCAACTTCCCGAAAAAGACCGCGCTGTTCAACTCCGGCTCCGAAGCCGTGGAGAACGCGGTCAAGATCGCCCGCGCCGCCACCCAGCGTGCCGGCGTCATCGCCTTCTCCAGCGCCTACCACGGCCGCACCATGATGACCCTGTCGCTGACCGGCAAGGTCGCGCCCTATTCGGCCGGCATGGGCCTGATGCCCGGCGGCGTCTATCGCGCGCTCTACCCCTGCGAACTGCATGGCATCAGCGTCGATGACGCCATCGCCAGCGTCGAGCGCATCTTCAAGAACGATGCCGCCCCCGGTGACATCGCGGCCATCATCCTCGAGCCGGTGCAGGGCGAGGGCGGCTTCTATGCCGCGCCCAAGGAATTCATGCAGCGCCTGCGCACCCTGTGCGACACCCACGGCATCCTGCTGATCGCCGATGAAGTCCAGTCCGGTGCCGGCCGGACCGGCACCTTCTTCGCCATGGAGCAGATGGGCGTTGACGCCGACCTGGTGACCTTCGCCAAGTCCATCGCCGGCGGCTTCCCGCTGTCGGGCGTGACCGGTCGCGCCACGGTGATGGATGCCGTCACCCCCGGCGGCCTGGGTGGCACCTACGCCGGCAGCCCCATCGCCTGCGCCGCAGCCCTGGCGGTGATCGAGACCTTCAAGGAAGAGAACCTGCTGGATCGCTCCAAGGCCGTGGGCGAGCGCCTCACCGCCGGTCTGCGCGAACTGGCCGCCCAGCACGCGCAGATCTGCGACGTCCGTGGCCTGGGCGCCATGATCGCCATGGAGCTGGGCAAGGGCGGCGACATCGAGCAGCCCGATGCCGAGCTGACCAGTCAGATCGTGGTCCGGGCACGGCAGAAGGGCCTGATCCTGCTCAGCTGCGGCAGCTACGGCAACGTGCTGCGCATCCTGGTGCCCCTGACCGCCAGCGACGAAGAGCTGGATCGCGGCTTGGCCATTATCGGCGAGTGTTTTGCCGAATTGGCCTGAGTCCTGCCTAAACCGCCCTCCTGGAGGGCGGTTTTTTGTGACACGCTTGGCACAAACCTCGCTTTGCCGCATCATCCGCCGCTTCGCTTTCCTCAAGCAGGAGTGGGTTGGGATGCCGCCCCTGATACTCATCGTAGACGCCAATCCCTGGACCCGTGACCTGCTCAAGTCGCTGGTGCTGGCCGTGCGTGCCGATGCCCTGGTGCATGAATACGGCCATGGCTATCAGGCCCTCGCCGAACTGGATCAGCGCAAGAGATGCGCCCTGATCATCGTCGAGCGACCGGCCGATTGCGACGGCCTCGACCTGTTGCGGCGCATTCGCCAGCGCGGCGCCCAGCCGCTGCAGCCGGTGATCCTGCTGTCCGACCATTCCGATGCCGCCTATGTGCGCGCCGCCCTGCGCCTGGCACCAACGGCCTATCTGGTCAAACCCTATGCGGCGGAAGAGGTGTTGCGCCGCCTGCACAGTCTGTTGCCGCCGGCCGGAGACGCCTCTCAGGCAGCCAGTGCCCCGGCGTTGGGCTCCCTGGACGATCATCTGCAGCGCATGGCCGCCGAAATCGACGCCGTGCCGCTGTTCGCCGACCTGCCCGCCATCATCCAGCGCTGCCGCGAGAGCGAGAGCTGCAGCCTGGGCGAACTGGAAACCGAATTCGGCCAGGATCCGCTGGTCACGGCGACCCTGATCGCCGCGGCCAACAGCGCCTCCCAGCGCGTCGGCCAGTCCTGCCAGACCCTCGGCCAGGCCCTGCCGCGGCTGGGCGTCGGCTTCACCCTCAATCTGGTCCTGGGCCTGAGTCTGCGGCGGGCGACCCGCCTGGCCGAGCCGCTGCTGGCCGGACGCGCCGAAGGCTATCTGCACCTCGCCCAGCGCGCCGCCGATTGCGCGCGGCTGCTGGCGCTGCGCTATGTGCGCGAAGACGCCGAACGCTGCTATACCGCCGGCCTGCTGCATCGCCTGGGTGAGCTGGCCGTGCTGCAGGGCGTGCAGCGCTGGTGCGACGGCGGTGGTGCCATCGACGAAGCCGTGCTGGAACGCGCGCTGCTGAGCTACAGCCTGGAATTCTCCGCGGAATTGCAGCGGCACTGGCGACTGCCCCTGGAGTTGCGCGAACTGGTGGCCGCGGTACACAGCCTGCACGGCGTGTTGCCCAAGCCGTCGCTGATCCTGCACCTGGCGGCGCAGGCGGCAAATCCTGCCCCCGGCGAGTCCCTCGAAGCCCTGCTGGAGCACAAGGCCGGGCGCATGCTGGGGCTGGAGGCGGCGGTCTGGCAGCTGGCCGTCACCCAGCTCAAGCTAGGCTAGCGCGCGGTATCGGGGCGATAGCCCAGGCGCAGTCCACCCCAGTGGCGGCCATTCACCAGGATCGGCACCGAAAGGTCGTGCATCACCTCGCCGGTGTCTCTCATGTAGGTCTGCAACAGCAGGCGGCGCTGATGGCTGCCGCAGCGCCTGCCGGTGCGGTCGCTGAACAGGCGCTTGCTGCGACTGCGCGCGGTATCCACCGCCACGTCGCCGGTGGGCGCATGGGCGAAGGCGCGGTTGTGGGTGGGCACATAGCCTTCCGGGGTACAGGCGATGGCGAAGACCAGGCCGGGATGCTGGTCCAGCAGCGGCTCCTGGATCGCCGGTAGCACGCCATCGGTATAGCTGTCGAAACGGGTGCGGTACTTGGCCGGCTGACTGCCGGGCACCGGCTGGTACTGGCGGTCGAAGAGGGCGTCCTGGGTGATGCGCCCGGCGGCCAGGTCTTCCTCGAAGCGCCGGCCGATGGCATCCGCGCCCTGGCGTGCCAGTTCGAAGATGCGCTGGTGATAGCTGTCCAGGCCGACCTCGGCCAGGCGTTCGCTGCTGGCTTCGGCCATGTCCACCAGTTCGTCGGCGGCGCTGCTGAGCCGGCTGGTCTGGCGCTCGCTGTCGGCCAGATCGCTGTGCACCTGCTCCACCGCCTGGGCCAGGCTTTCCAGCTGGGCGAGATTGGCCGAGGTGCCCTGGGCGATGTCCGCGGCCTGGCGCTCGGCGGTCTGTGCCAGCTCGGCGATCTCCTGCAGGCCTTCGCCGGTGCGTTCGACCTGACGCACGCCGTCTTCCAGCGCCTGGGCCAGTTCCTGGATCTGCGCCACCACGGCGTCGGTCTGCTGGCTGATGTCGGCAACGATCAGCCCCACCTCGCCGGTCGCGCTGGAGGTCCGCGCCGCCAGGCCCCGGACCTCGTCGGCGACCACGGCGAAACCGCGCCCGTGCTCGCCGGCCCGGGCAGCCTCGATGGCGGCATTGAGCGCCAGCAGGTTGGTCTGGCTGGCGATGCCCTGGATGACCTCGGTGACCTGCTGGATCTTGTCGGTGCGGGCACTCAGGCCGGCGATGAGTTCGCGGCTCTGGCGGGCGTGCTCGCTTAGGGCACGGATAGCGGCGATCGCCGTACTCAGGGCGTCCTGACCGGCCTCGCTGCGCTGGTGCACCTGCTGCGCCACCACCAGGGCCTGGCGGGCGCTGGCGGCGCTGTCGTGCTCGGTCTGGGTGAGGGCTGAGGCGCTGCTGGAAATCTGCGCGGCCGTGCTGGCCTGGGACTGGACCCGAGCCGCCAGCTGCTGGGCGGCAAAGGCCACGCCGGCGATGGCCACGGCGTTGCGCGCCGTGCTGCGCGAGAGATCGCCGGTCAGTTCATCGAAAGACTGGGTGGAAGCGGGTGGTGCCTCGGGGTTGCGCAGCAGCAACCAGGGCCAGAGGGCGGCCATCAGGACCAGCCCCATGCCAGCAACGGTGGATAGCGCCAGCCCCTGCCAGAGCAGCAAGGCCGCCACGAGGCTGGCCAGGTGAAGCGACAACACGACGGGCCAGCGCCTGGGCATGCGACCTCCTTGTAATTTTGCTCGATCGAGGACGAAGTGTGACGGCTGTCAGCTTCGTCGATCATGGAGCCGGCTTTCCGGAGGTTGCAACCGCTGTCTGGTCCCGGCGGCTACGACTTTCGTCTTAGCCGCCTGCGGCGGGTCAGGGCGTACGCGGCAGGAAATGCAGCGGCGCACCCCGTTGCAGCCCGGCCAGCACCGGGTGGTCCTTGACCAGTTCCACCTCGATCACCTCGCTCTGCTCCGGCACCCTCAGGGTGACCCGGGTGGTGGCGCCCAGCGGCCGGATGTCGCGCACTTCGGCGGCGTGGTAACCCGGTCGCGGCTCACGCTCCAGCTCCACCTCGTGCGGACGGAACAGCACTTCCTGCTCGCCCAAGGCCAAGCGGTTAGAGTCGCCGAGGAAGTGATAGACGAAGTCGCTCGCCGGCTGCTCGTAGACCTCGCCGGGCGAGCCGACCTGCTCGATCTGGCCCTTGTTCATCACCACGATGCGGTCGGCCACCTCCATGGCTTCTTCCTGGTCGTGGGTGACGAACACCGAGGTCAGGTGGATCTCCTCGTGCAGCCGTGCCAGCCAGCGCCGCAGCTCCTTGCGCACCTTGGCATCCAGGGCGCCGAAGGGTTCGTCGAGCAGCAGGATCTTGGGCTCCACCGCCAGGGCGCGGGCCAGGGCGATGCGCTGGCGCTGACCGCCGGAAAGTTGCTCGGGGTAGCGATCGGCCAGCCAGTCGAGTTGCACCATGTTCAGCAGTTCATGGACCTTGCTAGCGATCTGCGCCTCGCTCGGCCGCTCGCGGCGCGGCTTCATGCGCAGGCCGAAGGCCACGTTGTCGAATACCGTCATGTGGCGGAACAGCGCGTAGTGCTGGAAGACGAAGCCGACGTTGCGATCGCGCACGTCACGCCCGGAGACGTCTTCGCCATGGAAGCCGATGTTGCCGGTGTCCGGCGCTTCCAGGCCGGCGATGATGCGCAGCAGGGTGGTCTTGCCGCAGCCCGAGGGGCCGAGCAGGGCGACCAGCTCGCCACTCTCGATGTGCAGGTTGATGTCCTTGAGCGCCTGGAAGGCGCCAAACCTCTTGTTGATGCCCTGGATCTCGATACTCATGGCGCCTTATTCCTCGTCACGGTGCTGCAGTTGGCGGCTCAGGCGACTCTCGCTCCACTGCCGCAGCAGCAGGATCACCAGGGCCATCATCAGCAGCAGGATCGCCACGCTGAAGGCGGCGACGATGTTGTATTCGTTGTAGAGAATCTCGATGTGCAACGGCAGGGTGTTGGTCAGGCCGCGGATATGGCCGGAGACCACCGACACCGCGCCGAACTCGCCCATGGCCCGGGCGGTACAGAGCACCACGCCATAGATCAGCGCCCATTTCACGTTGGGCAGGGTCACGTGCCAGAACAGTTGCCAGCCACTGGCGCCCAGCAGGCGCGCCGCCTCTTCCTCCTGGGTGCCCTGTTCCTGCATCAGCGGGATCAATTCGCGGGCCACATAGGGAAAGGTGACGAAGATGGTCGCCAGCACGATGCCCGGGACGGCAAAGACGATCTGCACATCGACGCTCTGCAGATAGGGGCCCAGCAGCCCCTGGGCGCCGAACAGCAGCACATAGATGAGACCGGCGATCACCGGCGAGACCGAGAAGGGCAGGTCGATCAGGGTGATCAGCAGACTCTTGCCGGTGAATTCGAACTTGGTGACGCACCAGGCCGCGGCCAGGCCGAAGGCCAGGTTCAGAGGTACCGAGATGGCGGTGGCGAACAGCGTCAGCTTGAGCGCGGAGAGCGCATCCGGTTCGCTGATGGCGTCCCAGAAGGCACCGATGCCGTTGGCCAGGCCCTGGCTCAGCACCATGTACAGCGGCAGCACCAGGACCAGCAGGAAGATCAGCCAGGCGCTGGCGATCAGCGCGATGGCCACCGGGGTGCGCTGCTTGTTGGCGCGCGCATCGGCCTTGGTGGAAGTCATGAGGCTCATGCGGACGTCCTTAGATGTTGGGCTGGATGCGGCGCTGCAGGATGTTGATCAGCAGCAGCATGACAAAGGACACCAGCAGCATGAACACGCCGATGCCGGTGGCGCCGGTGTAGTCGTACTGGTCCAGCTTGGAGACGATGAGCAGCGGCAGGATCTCGGTCTTGAACGGGATGTTGCCGGCGATGAACACCACCGAACCGTACTCGCCCACGCCGCGGGCGAAGGCCAGGGCGAAGCCGGTCAGCCAGGCCGGCAGCAGGGTCGGCACCAGCACGTAGCGGAACACCTGCCAGGGGCGGGCGCCCAGGCAGGTGGCGGCTTCCTCGATCTCCTTGGGGATGTCCGCCAGCACCGGCTGCAGGGTGCGCACCACGAAGGGCAGGGTGACGAAGATCAGCGCCAGGGTGATGCCGATCGGGGTATAGGCGATCTTGAAGGGAAACAGCGAACCGATCAGGCCGTTGGGCGCATAGAGGGCCGTCAGGGCGATGCCGGCCACCGCGGTGGGCAGGGCGAAGGGCAGATCGACCATGGCATCGATCAGCTTGCGCCCGGGGAATTCGTAGCGCACCAGCACCCAGGCCAGCAGGGTGCCGAGGATGCCATTGACGAAGGCGGCGAGCAGGGCCGTGCCAAAGGACAGCTGCAAGGCGGCCAGCACCTGGCGCCCGGTGATCAGCGACCAGAACTGCCCGAGGGTCAGCTGGCTGGCGTGGAGGAACATGGCGCCCAGCGGGATCAGCACGATCAGCGCGAGGTAGGTCAGGGAAAATCCCAGGGTCAACCCGAAGCCGGGTATGACCGGGGAGAGACGGCGAGACATGAGACGTCCTTCTGCAAGGCGCCCCGGCGATGCATTCGCCAGGGCGCAGAGGGGTGGAACGATACCTGTTCCGGGCCGGTCAGCGTGAGCCGTCCCGGCCAGGGCGCTATTTGTTGATGTCGGCGAAGATCTTGTCGAACACCCCGCCATCAGCGAAGTACTTCGGCTGCGCTTCTTTCCAGCCGCCGAATTCCTGGTCGATGGTCACCAGCTTGACCGGCTTGAACTGATCCTTGAATTCCGCCGCCACCTTGGCATCGCGAGGACGATAGAAGTTCTGCGCGGCGATGCGCTGGCCCTCGGGGCTGTAGAGATACTGCAGGTAGGCCTCGGCCTGCTTGCGGGTACCCTTCTTGTCGACCACCTTGTCCACCACCGCTACCGGGGGCTCGGCCAGGATAGACAGCGACGGGGTGACGATCTCCAGCTGGTCGCCGCCTTCTTCCTTGAGCGACAGATAGGCTTCGTTCTCCCAGGCGATCAGCACGTCGCCCAGCTGACGCTGCACGAAGCTGATGGTGGCGCCGCGTGCGCCGGTATCCAGCACCGGGGCGTGGCGATAGAGCTCGGTGACGAACTTGAGCGCCTCGGCATCGCTGCCGTACTTGGCCTTGGCATAGGCCCAGGCGGCGAGGAAGTTCCAGCGGGCGCCGCCAGAGGTCTTGGGATTGGGAGTGATGACCTGGACGTCCTTCTTCACCAGGTCGTCCCAGTCCTTGATGCCCTTGGGATTGCCCTTGCGCACCAGGAAGACGATGGTCGAGGTGTAGGGGGTGCTGTTGTCCGCCAGCCGCTTCTGCCAGTTGGGGTCGACCAGCTGCTGGTGCAGGTTGAGGGCGTCGATGTCGCCGGATAGCGCCAGGGTCACCACATCCGCCTGCAGGCCATCGATCACCGAGCGTGCCTGCTTGCCGGAGCCGCCATGGGAATTCTTGATGGTCACGTCTTCGCCGGTCTCGGCCTTCCAGTGCTTGGCGAAGGCGGCGTTGTACTGCTGGTAGAGCTCGCGGGTCGGATCGTAGGACACGTTGAGCAACTCAACGGCGTGGACCTGGGTGGTGAACAGGGCACCGGCCAGCGCGGCCAGGGCGAAACGGCGAATCGACATGAAAAGGCTCCTTGACGTGAGAATGCCGGACACCGTCTGGCGGGCACCTTGCCCGCTCGTCCGCTGACCTCGAGAACTCAGTGCTTGTTGGTGTGGCCGCTCTGGGGCCGGAATTTTTCCTTGCGCTCGATCTGTACCACCTGCCCGTTGTGCACGGTGATCTCGATGGCGCCGAACCTGAGTCCGCGCAAAGCCTGCTGGATATCGCGGAGCAGTGCGGTTTCGTCCTGGTTTTCCAGGCTGCGGAACGGAACGGAGCTCATGGGATGGCGTCCTCGGAGGCAGAGATGGGCGAAGAGGTGGGCCATCTTAGGATGCCGATCTTTATTTCTTAAAATTGCTAATAATGCTTTGTTTATTCACTTTTAGAATTAGCAGTCTGTGAAGGACACGTTGTGTAGCAAAAGGGAGGGCTGGATTTATCGCCCGCCCCGGCAATAATGCGCGAACGCCTGTTCACTGAACTTTCCGTGACAGTTGCACTACACAACTCGCGCGAGGTCCTCTGCGTCCATGAGCTACAACGGCCTGCTCGACCTGTCGGTCTGGCAACTGGTGGTGGTCACCCTGCTGCTGACCCACCTGACCATTGTCAGTGTCACCGTCTACCTGCATCGCTACTCCGCCCACCGCTCGCTGGAGCTGCATCCCGCGCTCAAGCACGCCTTCCGCTTCTGGCTGTGGCTGACCACGGCAATGAACACCCGCGAGTGGACCGCCATCCACCGCAAGCACCACGCCAAGTGCGAAACCGAAGAGGACCCGCACAGTCCGGTGCACAAGGGCCTGGCCACCGTGGTCCGCCGCGGCGCCGAGCTGTACAAGGCCGAGGCCAACAACGCCGATACCCTGCGCATCTATGGCAAGAACTGTCCGGACGACTGGATCGAGCGCAAGCTCTATTCCAATCCGCGCACCCGCAATATGGGCGTGGTGCTGATGCTGCTGATCGACATCGCCCTGTTCGGCGCCCTGGGTCTCACCGTCTGGGCGGTGCAGATGGTCTGGATTCCCTTCTGGGCCGCGGGTGTGGTCAATGGCCTCGGCCATGCCGTGGGCTATCGCAACTTCGAGTGCCGCGACGCCGCCACCAACCTCATCCCCTGGGGCATCGTCATCGGTGGCGAAGAGCTGCACAACAATCACCACACCTATCCCAACTCGGCCAAGCTGTCGGTCAAGCGTTGGGAATTCGACATGGGCTGGGCCTGGATCAAGCTGTTCACCTGGCTGCGCCTGGCCAAGGTCAATCGCGTCGCCCCCATCGCCCATCGCATCGAAGGCAAGGGGCAGCTGGACATGGACACCGCCATGGCCATCCTCAACAACCGCTTCCAGATCATGGCCCAGTATCGCAAGCAGGTGATCGGCCCGCTGCTGCGGCAGGAGCGGGTCAGCGCCACGCCCTCCCAGCGTCCGCTGTTCCGCCGTGCCAGGGGGCTGCTGGCCCGCGAAACCAGCCTGCTCAAGGCGCGTCACCAGGTGCGCATCGACGAATTGCTCGAGCACAGCCAGGCGCTGAAGCTGATCTACGAAAAGCGCCTGGCGCTGCAGCAGATCTGGGCTCGGACCAGTGCCAATGGCCATGACATGCTGGCCGCGACCCGGCAGTGGATCGGCGAGGCCGAAGCCAGTGGTATCCAGTCCCTGCGCGAATTCGCCGAACAGCTGAAAACCTATTCCCTGCGGCCGGCCGGAACCGCCTGAGAAAGGCTTCACAAAAGCCCACCGAAGCGGTGGGCTGCCCTATGCGGGGATTGAACCAGGCTGGTTTCAGCTGTCTCTAACTCCCTCAGGACCCCGCGTAGGCGCATGTGTATATGGATGAACAACCCCCACTGTCTGCTCTTCCCACCCCGGAAGAGAATCTTCTGGCTCTCCTGCACTCGCGGGCCGAGGCAGATCGCCTGCGTGATCGTGAGCAGCTCTTCAGCGCCCTGCTGGAAAGCGTCAACGCCGTACTCTGGGCGCTGGACTGGCGCAACCGCCAGATCATCTATGTCAGCCCCGCCTACGCACAGATCTTTGGTCGATCCCAGTCGCTGGTCCTGAGCGACTACAGCACCTGGCTCAACAACATCTATCCCGACGACCTGGAATACGCTCAGCGCACCCTGGAACAGGTGATCGAGCAGGGCGCCGTGGAGTCGCGCGAGTACCGCATCATCCGCGCCGACGGCGAGATTCGCTGGCTCAGCGACAAGTGCTTTGTCAGCCAGCGCAGCGAAGCCGGCATGCCGCTGCTGGTGGTGGGCATCGCCGAAGACATCACCGACAAGAAACGCATGGAGGAAGAGCTGCAGCGGCTCGCCACCACCGATGTGCTGACGCGCAGCAGCAACCGCAGGCATTTCTTCGAAAGCGCCCAGCGCGCCTTCGAATTCGCCCAGAACGAAGGCGAGCCCCTGGCCTTCCTGCTGCTCGATATCGACGATTTCAAGAAGATCAACGACCGCTTCGGTCACCAGATGGGTGATCAAGTGTTACAGCGTGTTGCCGAATGCGGTGCTCAGACCACGCGCCGGGGCGATCTGTTCGGCCGTATCGGGGGCGAGGAATTCGCCCTGCTGCTGCCGGGTTGCGACAGCGACCTGGCACTGCAGATCGGCGGACGCCTGCAACGGGCCGTGCGGCAACTGGCGGTGCCCACTGCCGAAGGGCCGCTGAAGGTCACCATCAGTCAGGGCGTCACCGTCCTGCGCGAGGGCGATGAGTCCCTCGACACCCTTTATGTCCGGGCTGACGAAGCCATGTACCGGGCCAAGCGCCAGGGCAAGGATCAGATCGTCCAGGGCTAAAGTCCCTCTGCCAAGCGGCCCGGCGACATCCCGGATGGCCTGGCCGCCGATTCAGCCGGCTGCGCGCGTCGCGTCTCCGCTGTCCTACCAGCCGGGCGGCTGCCCGGCCTCTCCAAAGTTCACGCGATCGTCTCCCTTCATTCGCCGATCTTTCGCTTCAGCGTGCCGCCATCGCCTGGCCTGCAGCCTGAAAAGGGTCACCGCGCCGATTGGAAAGACTTTTGTTGCAAGGCAGGTGGCGCCCAGTCAGCAACGAAAGCGCTCGACTGCTGCGGAAATCGGCTGGCAGGGCAGTCGCAAAAAATTACAAGTCCTTGAAGAAGAACGGAAATTCATTTGAATTCAGGGCTCGCGGGGCAAAAGTAGCTAGCTGGAAGGTTGCCGAATATCCCTCGAAACGCCCGCTCTAGAGCGTCACGGCGCTGGGTTGGGAGGGCTGGTTTCCCAGCAAAAGGCAAACCTTTCCCAGGGGGTGGGCAGCGCAGGTTCCCTCGGGTCATGACCGAACAGTCAGAGCGGAAGACCACAGGGCGGGTTTTCAACCAGGTATCGCTAGACGAAATGCTTTTTTGCAATTAGCTTTCGCAACGTGGAAGACGGTGGCAGGGACCCTGTGCTGGAGGTCGCAACTTAAAAGTCGACCAGGCCCGGGATAATTCTCCAAATTGAAACAAAAGCCCTCTAGCTTTCCCTTCCGCACGGCCCGTCGGGCATACCACCAGCAGGCGCTGACACCTCTGGTGGCCGCATAACAACGATTCACCCCTGGAGCACACATGGTCAAGAAGCCACTGGTGGTCGCGGTCTCCGCGGCCTGTCTGAACCTGTCCGTCATTGCCGCTGCCAACGCTGCCGGCTTCATCGAGGACAGCAAAGCAACCCTCAGCCTGCGCAACTTCTACTACAACAGCGACAACCGTAACGAGGCTTCCTACGCTGCACGGAACCCCTCCAAGGTTGAAGAGTGGGGTCAGGGCTTCCTGCTGAACTATCAGTCGGGCTTCACCCAGGGCACCGTCGGTTTCGGCGTTGACGCCATCGGCATGCTGGGCCTGCGCCTGGATGGCAGCGGCCATGCCGGTCGTGCCACCAACTCCAACCAGCCGGGTACCATGTTCCCGCGTGAGACCGACAACAGCTCCGTTGACGAATTCTCCAGCGTTGGCGCTACTGCCAAGATGAAGATCTCCGAGACCGAACTGCGCTACGGCACCCTGATGCCCAAGCTGCCGGTCGTGGTCTTCAACGACGGTCGTTTGCTCCCGCAGACCTATCAGGGCACCCAGATCACGTCCAAGGACATCAAGGATGTGACCCTGACCGCCGGCCAGCTCGAGCGCGCCAAGAACCGTAACTCCACCGACGAAGACGATCTGTCCATCGCCGGTTCCAACGGTGCCCAGTCCGCCGCCCTGCGTCGCAACAGCGACCATTTCCGCTTCGTCGGCGCCGACTACAAGGTCACCAAAGACCTGACCCTGCAGTACTACTTCGGTCAGCTGGAAGACTTCTACAACCAGCATTTCCTGGGTCTGACCCACGCGGTCAAGCTGGGCGACGGCACCTTCAAGACCGACCTGCGCTACTTCAACAGCAAGGGCGACGGCAACAACAAGGACGCCGACACCCAGGCTGCCCTGTACGGCGCCAGCGGCTACTACGGCGGCACCCGTACTCGTGGCGAAGTGGACAACCGTCTCTACAGCGGCCTGTTCACCTACTCCATCTATGGTCACACCCTGGGCCTGGGCTACCAGAGCACCAGCGGCGACAGCAACTTCCCGTATCTGAACGAGAACGGTGGTGCTTCGACCTATACCATCACTGATATCCAGATCAACAACTTCACCCGTTCCGGCGAAGACACCTGGCAGGCTCGCTACTCCTATGACTTCGGTCAGCTGGGTGTCAAAGGCCTGACCGCTGGCGTCATCTATCAGCGCGGCGATAACATCCGCACCTCCGCTGGTAGCGACTTCATGGAATGGGAACGCGACCTGACCGTCAGCTACGTCATCCCGGAAGGCCAGCTGAAAGGTCTGGGCTTCACCTGGCGTAACGCCATGCTGCGTACCGACCTGCCGGCCGCTACCCAGCGTGATCAGGACGAAAACCGTCTGATCGTCAGCTACACCCTGCCGCTGCTCTAAGCCGCGCTCAGGTCAAGAAAAAGCCCGTCGCGAGACGGGCTTTTTCGTTTCCGCGAGAAATCAGCGACCGGTCGGCTGCTGCTGCGTGATGCAATGGATGTTGCCACCGCCCAGCAGGATCTCGCGCCCGGGGACCTGCACCACCTCGTGCTCCGGGAAGCAGGCCTGCAGGGTGCGCAGGGCCTCGGCATCCTCAGGGACATCAAAGGTCGGCGCGATGATGCCGCCGTTCACGATCAGGAAGTTGACGTAGGACGCGGCCAGGCGCTCGCCGGCCCGGCGTGGCTGGGTGCCAAGGCAGGCATCCACGTCCCGGCATTCCTCTTCGCTGGCGAACAGCGGGCCCGGGGTAACGATCCGATGCACCTTGAAGGTGCGGCCGCGGGCATCGGTTTCGCGTTCCAGCACGGCCAGGGCCTCGCGGCAGCGGCTGTAGTTGGGATCGGCCTGGTCGTCGCACCAGCTCAGCAGCACCTCGCCCGGGCGCACGTAGCAGCAAAAGTTGTCCACGTGGCCGTTGGTCTCGTCGTTGTAGAGACCGTGGGGCAGCCAGATGACCTTGTCCACCGCCAGGTAGTCGCTCAGGTAGCGCTCGATCGTCTCGCGATCCAGGTGCGGATTGCGATTGGCGTTGAGCAGGCATTCCTCGGTGGTGATCAGGGTGCCTTCGCCATCGACATGGATGGAGCCGCCTTCGAGGACGAAGTCCGGGGTGCGGTAGCCGGGCAGGTTCTCGATCGCCAGGATCTTGCCCGCCACCTGGTCATCGCGCTGCCAGGGGAAATAGAGGCCGCCATCCAGGCCACCCCAGGCGTTGAAGCTCCAGTCCACACCGCGCACGCCGCCCTGGCCATCGCTGACGAAGGTCGGGCCGGTGTCACGACACCAGGCGTCGTCATTGCTGATTTCCACCACGCGGATATGCGGATGCTGCAGGCGGGCTCGGGCATTCTCGTATTGCTGCGCCGAAGCGCCGACGGTGACCGGCTCGAAACGGGCAATGGCCTGGGCGACGGCAGTGAAGGCGCCCTGGGCGGGTTTGCCGCCCAGGCGCCAGTTGTCCGGGCGCTCGGGCCAGACCATCCAGATCTGGCGCTGGTCGGCCCATTCGGCCGGCATGTGGAAGCCGTCGGCACGCGGCGTGGTGAGGGTGGTCATGGCGAGGCTCTCCGTCCAGAGTCGTCGTGGGCTGATAAGGGAAAGGATCGAAAGGGCGCCGTGTGCGTGAACACGCGCAGGGCGCCAGCATTACCGCCGGACAGCCTGCCGACCGGTGCGGGACCGGTCGGCAGGCTGGCGCTTATACGGTGTGCAGGTACCAGTTGTACTCGAGGTCGGAGATGGAGTGCTCGAACTCCTCCAGCTCGTGTTCCTTGCAGGCGACGAAGATGTCGATGTACTTCGGATCGATGTACTCCGCCATCACCGAGCTGTCGTCCAGGTAACGCAAGGCATCGCGCAGGTTGTTCGGCAGGCTCTGCTCGTGCTGCTCGTAGGAGTTGCCCTCGGTGACCGGACCGGGCTCGATCTGCCGGGTCAGGCCATGGTGCACGCCGGCCAGGACGCCGGCCAGCAGCAGGTAGGGATTGGCGTCGGCGCCGGCCACCCGATGCTCGATGCGGTGCGCCTCGGGCGTGCCGGTGGGGACGCGCAGGGCGGTGGTGCGGTTGTCCAGGCCCCAGCTCGGCGCATTGGGCACGAAGAACTGCGAGCCGAAGCGGCGATAGCTGTTCACGTTGGGGCAGAGAAAGGCCATGCAGGCGGGTAGGGTCTCGAGCACACCGCCGATGGCATGACGCAATGCGGCGTTCTGCTCGGGATCCTCGCCGGCAAAGATGTTGCGGCCTTCCTTGTCCAGCAGGGAGATATGCACGTGCAGGCCGTTGCCCGCCTGGCCCGGGTAGGGCTTGGCCATGAAGGTGGTGTCCATCTCATGGTCATAGGCGACGTTCTTGATCAGGCGCTTGAGCAGCACGGCGTAGTCGCAGGCCTTGATCGGATCGGCGACGTGGTTGAGGTTGACCTCGAATTGCGCCGGAGCCGATTCGGCGACGATGGCGTCGGCCGGAATGCCCTGGGCACGGGCGCCGTCGATGATGTCCTGCAGGCAGTCCGCGTATTCGTCCAGATCGTCCATGGAGTAGACCTGGACCGACTGGGGACGCTTGCCGGAAATGGGCGAACGCGGCGGTTGCGGGCGGCCGTTGATGTTCTCCTGATCGATCAGATAGAACTCCAGCTCGAAGGCGGCGCAGACCGTGAGGCCGAGCTCGTCGAAACGCTGGACGACCTGGCGCAGGACCTCGCGGGGGTCGGCGAAGAAGGGCTCGCCTTCCATCTCGTGCATGGTCATCAGCAGCTGCGCGGTGGGGCGCTTCTGCCAGGGCTCCATGGAGAGGGTGTCGGTGATGGGGAAGCAGACGCGGTCGGCGTCGCCGATGTCGAGGCCGAGACCGGTGCTTTCGACGGTGGAGCCGGTGATGTCGAGGGCGAAGAGCGAAGCGGGGAGGTTGATTCCTTTCTCGAAGACTTTGGGCAGATTGTTGCGCTCGATGCGTTTGCCACGCACCACGCCATTCATATCCGCAATCAGAAGATCGACGAACTGGACCTCAGGGTGCTCCCTGAGGAAGTCGGTCGCTTCATCCAAACGAACGGCACGCGGGGGTACCGACATGATGAAACACCTTTGCTTTTGGCTGCGCTCGACAAAACGGTTAGCGCCTGATGCGCCTGTTTGCCCAGTGGGCCAACCGCAGTGAGGGCACGAGTGCCCGCTGTCGATCCGACAGCGACCTGAGAGTACGGTCTCGCCTGCGCTCCGACGCTTTGTCAGCGCCCCTGTTAAAAATATCAATCAGCGGAGTTACCACCCTGGAGTCAATCCGAAAGGCGGACCAAAGTCAACTGGAGGCAACCCTGCTCGGAGGTGGTGCGCAGGCGCCTGTTTTTGGCGCATTTAGTCGGGCTGAAACGCCTCTGTTTAGCCGCTTCTGTGCAGAATCTCGAAACTTTTTGCCGGTGGTTGTGAAAAATAACGAACAAGACTAGGCTCGGATGAATCCTGTTCAACCCGGTGCCCCATGTCCGCGCTGCCCCTCATAGGTGTCACAGCCTGTACCAGGCAACTAGGCCTGCATCCCTTTCACATCGCCGGTGACAAATATCTGCGCGCGGTGGTGGAGGGGGCCGAGGGCATGCCGCTGGTGATCCCGGCCCTGGCCGACCTCATCGCCACCGACGCCCTGCTTGAGCGCCTGGACGGTCTGTTGTTCACCGGTTCGCCCTCCAATGTCGAGCCCCATCACTACCAGGGCGCGCCCAGCGAGCCCGGCACCCTGCACGATGCGGCCCGCGATGCCGTGACCCTGCCGCTGTTGCGTGCCGCCGTGGCGGCAGGCGTGCCGGTGCTGGGCATCTGCCGCGGCTTCCAGGAAATGAACGTGGCCTTTGGCGGCAGCCTGCACCAGAAGGTGCACGAGGTCGATTCCCTGATGGACCACCGCGAACGCGGCGAGACCCTGGAGGAACACTATGGCCTGCACCATCCCGTCGAGGTCCGGCCGGGTGGCCTGTTCGAGGCCCTCGGCCTGCCGGCACGCTTCGAGGTGAATTCCATCCATGGCCAGGGCATCGATCGCCTGGCACCGGGATTGCGCGCCGAGGCGCTGGCCCCCGATGGCCTGATCGAGGCCGTCTCGGTCCGCGAGGCCCGCGCCTTCGCCTGTGGCGTGCAGTGGCACCCGGAATGGAAGGTGCGCAGTCACCCGGTCTATCTCGCCTTGTTCAAGGCGTTCGGCAAGGCCTGCAAGGCGCGCGCTGCCGAGCGCTGATGCTGTTCACCCCGCTCGAACCTTCGAGGTCTTTATGAGCACCCCGCTTGACCGGCTCACCGCCTGGTTGAAAGAACGCAAGATCACCGAAGTGGAATGCCTGGTCGCCGATCTGACCGGCATCGCCCGCGGCAAGATTTCCCCCACTGCCAAGTTTCTCAACGAAAAGGGCATGCGCCTGCCGGAGAGCGTGCTCCTGCAGAGCGTGACCGGGGACTATGTCGACGACGACATCTACTACGAACTGCTCGACCCGGCCGACATCGACATGCACTGTCGCCCGGACGATCGCGCGGTGTTCCTGGTGCCCTGGGCACTGGAGCCCACCGCCCTGGTGATCCACGACACCTACGACAAGCGCGGCATCCCCATCGAGCTGTCGCCGCGCAACCTGCTCAAGAAGGTGCTCAAGCTCTATGCCGAGCATGGCTGGCAGCCCATCGTCGCGCCGGAAATGGAGTTCTACCTGACCAAGCGCAGCGACGACCCCGACTATCCGCTGCAGCCGCCGGTAGGCCGCTCCGGGCGCCAGGAAACCGGGCGCCAGTCCTTTTCCATCGATGCCGCCAACGAATTCGATCCGCTGTTCGAAGACATGTACGACTGGTGCGAGGCCCAGGAACTGGATCTGGATACCCTGATCCACGAGGAAGGCACCGCGCAGATGGAGATCAACTTCCGTCACGGCGATCCGCTGCACCTGGCCGACCAGATCTTCGTCTTCAAGCGCACCCTGCGCGAGGCGGCGCTCAAGCACAACGTCACCGCCACCTTCATGGCCAAGCCCATGACCGGCGAGCCCGGCAGCGCCATGCACCTGCACCAGAGCGTGGTGGATCTCAAGACCGGCAAGACGGTGTTTTCCAACCCCGATGGCAGCATGAGCGAACTCTTCCTGCACCACATCGGTGGCCTGCAGAAGTACATTCCCGAGGCGCTGCCGCTGTTCGCGCCCAACGTGAATTCCTTCCGCCGCTTCCTGCCCGACACCTCGGCGCCGGTCAACGTGGAGTGGGGCGAGGAGAACCGTACCGTGGGCCTGCGGGTGCCGGATTCCGATCCCCAGAATCGCCGGGTGGAGAATCGCCTGGCGGGCGCCGATGCCAACCCCTACCTGGCCCTGGCGGCCAGCCTGCTGTGCGGCTATCTGGGCATGATCGAGAACGTCTCGCCCAGCGCGCCGGTGCAGGGGCGTGGCTACGAACGTCGCAACCTGCGCCTGCCGCTGACCCTGGAAGCCGCCCTGGAGCGCATGGAGCAGTCGGCCACCCTGGAACGCTATCTGGGGAGTCGCTTCACCCGCGGCTATGTCGCGGTGAAGCGCGCCGAACACGAGAACTACAAGCGCGTGATCAGTTCCTGGGAGCGGGAATTCCTGCTGCTCAGCGTCTGACCGCGATCCGAGGAGAGGCTTCGTGAACACCTTTACCACCGCCCATTGGCAGGACCTGAGTCGCCGGCATCTGCTGGCGCCCTTCACCGACTATCGCCAGCTCAACGAAAAGGGCGCGCGCATCATCACTCGCGCCGAGGGCGTGCACCTCTGGGACAGCGAGGGTCAGCGCATCCTCGACGGCATGGCCGGACTCTGGTGCGTCAACGTCGGCTACGGCCGGGAAGAGCTGGTCGAGGCGGCTAGCCGCCAGATGCGCGAACTGCCCTACTACAACCTGTTCTTCCAGACCGCCCACCCGCCGGCGCTGGAGCTGGCCAAGACCATCGCCGAGCTGGCGCCGGAGGGCATGAACCACGTGTTCTTCACCGGTTCCGGCTCGGAGGCCAACGACACCGTGCTGCGCCTGGTGCGCCATTACTGGGCGACCAAGGGCCAGCCGGAGAAGCGCGTGGTCATCGGGCGCTGGAACGGTTACCACGGCTCGACCCTCGCCGGGGCCAGCCTGGGCGGCATGGCGGCGATGCACGAGCAGGGCGGCCTGCTGCCCGACATCGTGCACATCCCGCAGCCCTACTGGTTCGGTGAAGGCGGCGAGATGAGCCCGGAGGAATTCGGCATCTGGGCGGCCGATCAGCTGGAGCGGAAGATCCTCGAGGTCGGGGAAGAGCGCGTCGCCGCCTTTATCGCCGAGCCCATCCAGGGCGCCGGCGGGGTGATCGTGCCGCCGGAAAGCTACTGGCCGCGGGTGCGCCAGATCCTCGCCAAGTACGACATCCTCTTCATCGCCGACGAGGTCATCTGCGGCTTCGGCCGTACCGGCGAATGGTTCGGCAGCCAGTACTACGGCAACGCTCCGGACCTCATGCCCATCGCCAAGGGGCTCACCTCCGGCTACGTGCCCATGGGCGGCGTGGTGGTGCGCGACGAGGTGGTCAGGGTGCTCGACGAGGGCGGCGAGTTCTATCACGGCTTCACCTATTCCGGGCATCCGGTAGCGGCCGCCGTGGCCCTGGAAAACATCCGCATCCTGCGCGACGAAGGCATCGTCGACCGGGTTCGCAGCACCACGGCACCCTATTTGCAGAAACGCTGGGCGGAGCTGGCCGACCACCCGCTGGTGGGCGAGACCCGTGGCGTCGGCATGGTGGCGGCGCTGGAGCTGGTGCGCGACAAGAAGACGCGGTCGCGGTACGAGGGTGGGGCGGGCATGCTCTGTCGCGAGCACTGCTTCCGCAATGGCCTGGTGATGCGCGCGGTGGGCGATACCATGATCATCGCGCCGCCGCTGGTGATCACGCCCGAGTCCATCGACGAGCTGGTTACCCTGGCGCGCCTGAGCCTCGATCAGACCCATGAGCTGCTGCGCCAGCGTGGCTAATGGCCGGCAAGGCTTGAGCGCGGCGGCGGACCTTGCCAGACTGCGCGCGGGCGCTGGCCGCGCACCGAATCAAAAGACCAACGATGACTTGAGGAGCACCACCGCATGAATGTTTTTGGCAAGACTCTTCTAGCGCTGAGCCTGGCCGGCCTCTTTGCCGGTAACGCCTCGGCGGACCCCAAGGTCCTGCACGTCTACAACTGGAACGACTACATTGCCGAAGACACCATCGCCAACTTCGAGAAGGAGTCGGGGATCAAGGTGGTCTATGACGTCTACGACAGCAACGAGACCCTCGAGGCCAAGCTGCTGGCCGGCCGTTCCGGCTACGACGTGGTGGTGCCGTCCAACTCCTTCCTGGCCAAGCAGATCAAGGCCGGCGTCTACCAGCCGCTGGACAAGTCCAAGTTGCCCAACTACAGCAACCTGGACCCGCAGCTGATGAAGACCCTGGAAGTCAGTGATCCGGGCAACCAGTACGCCATCCCCTACCTGTGGGGCACCATCGGCATCGGCTACAACCCGGCCAAGGTCAAGGCCGCTCTGGGCGACAATGCCCCGGTGGATTCCTGGGACCTGATCTTCAAGCCCGAGAACCTCTCCAAGCTCAAGGGCTGCGGCGTGGCGGTGCTGGATTCGCCCACCGAGATCATTCCCGCCGGTCTGCACTACCTCGGCTACAAGCCGGATAGCCAGGATCCCAAGGAGATCAAGGCGGCCGAGGACCTGTTCCTCAAGGTGCGTCCCTACATCACCTATTTCCACAGCTCCAAGTACATCTCGGACCTGGCCAACGGCAACGTCTGCGTGGCGGTCGGCTATTCCGGCGACATCGCCCAGGCCAAGGCCCGCGCGGCCGACGCCAAGAACGGCGTGACCGTGGCCTACAACATTCCCAAGGAAGGCGCTGGCACCTTCTTCGACACCATGGCCATTCCCAAGGATGCCGAGAACCCCGAGGGGGCGCTCAAGTTCCTCAACTACATCATGGAGCCCAAGGTGATCGCGGCGGTCAGCGACTACGTGCAGTATCCCAACGGCAACAAGGCGGCGACCCCGCTGGTGGCCGAAGAGATCCGCACCAACCCGGGGATCTATCCGACCCAGGAAACCATGGCCAAGCTGTACGCCTTCCCGGATCTTCCGGCCAAGACCCAGCGTCTGATGACTCGTACCTGGACCACCATCAAGTCCGGCAAGTGAGTTCTGCCGCCGCGTGCGGCTGACAGGACGGCACGCCGGAGTCACTCCGGCGTGCCGTACGTCTGTATGGACCGCTGAAAGGGTGTCGTCGCCGATGCCCACAATGAAAGGAGCCGCCCGTGCTTTCGTTGCGTAAAACCCTGCTGGCCATGACCACCCTGACCGTCATGGGAACCGCCGTCGCCGAGCCGACGGTACGCGTCTACAACTGGAGCGATTACGTCGGCGAGACCACGCTCGAGGATTTCCAGAAGGCCACCGGCATCACCCCGGTCTATGACGTCTTCGATTCCAACGAAACCCTCGAAGGCAAGCTCCTGGCCGGCCATACCGGCTATGACGTGGTGGTGCCCTCGAGCAACTTCCTGGCCAAGCAGATCAAGGCGGGTGCCTTCCAGAAACTGGATAAGAGCCAGCTGCCGAACTGGCAGAATCTCGATCCGGCATTGCTCAAGCAGCTGGAAAAGAGCGATCCGGGTAACCAATACGGCGTTCCCTACCTGTGGGGCACCAACGGCATCGGGTACAATGTCGACAAGGTCAAGGCCGCGCTGGGCACCGACAAGCTCGATTCCTGGGCCATCCTGTTCGAACCCGAGAACCTCAAGAAGCTGAGCAAGTGTGGCGTCTCCTTCATGGATTCGCCCGATGAGGTCTATCCGGCAGTACTGCAATACCTGGGACTCGATCCCAATAGCACCAACCCCGACGACTACAAGAAGGCCGAGGCGCAGCTGCTCAAGGTGCGGCCGTACATCACCTATTTCCATTCCTCCAAGTACATCTCGGATCTGGCCAACGGCAACATCTGCGTGGCCTTCGGCTATTCCGGCGATGTCTTTCAGGCGCGTTCGCGTGCCGAGGAAGCGAAGAAGGGCGTCAACATCGGCTACGCGATTCCCAAGGAGGGCGCGAACCTCTGGTTCGACCTCCTGGCCATCCCCAAGGATGCCAAGAACGTGAAGGAGGCCCATGCCTTCATCAACTATCTGCTGCAGCCCGAGGTCATCGCCAAGGTCAGTGACTATGTCGGCTACGCCAACCCCAATCCCAAGGCGGGCGAGCTGATGAATGCCGAGCTGCGGCAGGACGAGACCGTCTATCCGCCACAGGCGGTGATGGACAAGCTGTACGTCATGAAGGAGCTGCCCCCGCAACTCTTGCGCTTGGAAACCCGCAGCTGGACGCGGGTCAAGTCCGGCAAATAATCAACGCTAAGCGGACCGGCCCGGCCGGTCCCCGATTTTCCTGGGGAGATGTACATGGCGACCGCCACCAGTGCCTTCAAGAAAGCCGCCACCGGCGACAAGAAAGCCAAGGAAGTCCTGGTCAAGATCGACCGGGTCACCAAGAAGTTCGACGAAACCGTCGCTGTCGACGACGTCTCCCTGACCATCAACAAGGGCGAGATCTTCGCCCTGCTCGGCGGCTCGGGTTCGGGCAAGTCGACCCTGCTGCGCATGCTGGCCGGTTTCGAACGGCCGAGCGAAGGGCGCATCTTCCTCGATGGCGTGGACATCACCGACATGCCGCCCTACGAGCGGCCGATCAACATGATGTTCCAGTCCTATGCGCTGTTCCCGCACATGAGCGTGGAGCAGAACATCGCCTTCGGGCTCAAGCAGGACAAGCTGCCCAGGGCCGAGATCGAGGCCCGCGTGGCCGAGATGCTCAAGCTGGTGCACATGACCCAGTACGCCAAGCGCAAGCCGCACCAGCTCTCCGGTGGCCAGCGCCAGCGCGTGGCCCTGGCGCGCTCCCTGGCCAAGCGACCCAAGCTGCTGCTGCTCGACGAGCCCATGGGCGCGCTGGACAAGAAGCTGCGCTCGCAGATGCAGCTGGAGCTGGTGGAGATCATCGAGCGCGTGGGCGTGACCTGCGTGATGGTGACCCACGATCAGGAAGAGGCCATGACCATGGCCGAGCGCATCGCCATCATGCACCTGGGCTGGATCGCCCAGGTGGGCAGCCCCATGGACATCTACGAGACCCCGGCGAGCCGGCTGGTCTGCGAGTTCATCGGCAGCGTCAACGTCTTCGACGGCGAGCTGACCGACGACGGCGCCGACCACGCCATCATCCAGAGTCCGCAACTGGAACGGCCGATCTACATCGGCCACGGCATCAGTACCCGGGCCCAGGAAAAGCAGGTCACCTTCGCCCTGCGTCCCGAAAAGCTGCTGATGGGCACCAGCCTGCCGGCGGATCACGAGCATCCCGACTACAACTGGTGCAGCGGCACCGTGCAGGACATCGCCTACCTGGGCGGTCATTCGGTGTACTACGTGCGCCTGGCCTCCGGCCATCTGGTCCAGTGCTTCATCGCCAACGCCGAGCGCCTCGGCAAGCGACCCACCTGGGACGACGCCGTGGTGGTGTACTGGGAAGACGACAGCGGCGTGGTACTGCAAGCATGACCAGACCTCCCTTGCTCAAGCGCCTGCTCGATGGCCGCCGCCTGACCATCGGCGTGCCCTTCGTCTGGCTGTTCCTGTTCTTCCTGCTGCCGTTCCTGATCGTGCTCAAGATCAGTTTCTCGCTGGCGGACGTGGCCATCCCGCCCTACACCGAGCTGTTCAGCTACGCCGATCAGCAACTGGATATCGCGCTCAACTTCGGCAACTACCTGATGTTCGCCGACGATCCGCTGTATCTGGATGCCTATCTCGGTTCGCTGAAGATGGCCGGCATCAGCACCCTGATCTGCCTGCTGATCGGCTATCCCATGGCCTATGCCATCGCCCGGGCCAGTCGCGAGAAGCAGACGGTCCTGCTGCTGCTGATCATGATGCCGACCTGGACCGCCATTCTCATCCGCGTCTATGCCTGGATGGGGCTGCTGTCCACCAACGGCCTGATCAACAGCTTCCTGATGAATCTGGGGATCATCAGCAGTCCGCTGCAGATGCTCAACACCAACTTCGCGGTGTACCTGGGGATCGTCTATTCCTATCTGCCGTTCATGATCCTGCCGCTGTTCGCCAACCTGGTGAAGCATGACCTGACCTTGCTGGAAGCCGCCGGCGACCTGGGCGCCAGCCGCTTCACCAGCTTCTGGAAGATCACCGTGCCGCTGTCCAAGAACGGCATCATCGCCGGCTGCATGCTGGTGTTCATTCCGGCGGTGGGCGAGTTCGTCATTCCCGAGCTGCTGGGTGGCCCGGAGACCCTGATGATCGGCCGCGTGCTCTGGCAGGAATTCTTCAACAACCGTGACTGGCCGGTGGCGTCCGCCCTGGCGGTGGTGATGCTGCTGATCCTCATCGTGCCCATCGTGCTGTTCAACAGAAACCAAGCCAAGGAACTGGAGGGCAAGCTGTGAGCCAGAAAGCCGCTCTGTGCCCATCGTGCTGTTCAACCGGCTCTCCAATCTGGAGCCGAGCCAAGGAACTGGAGGGCAAGCTATGAGAGGCCTCAAGTTCACCAACCTGATGCTGGTGCTCGGACTGCTGTTCATCTACCTGCCGATGGTCATCCTGGTCATCTACTCCTTCAACGAGTCGCGCCTGGTGACCGTCTGGGGTGGTTGGTCGGTGAAGTGGTACGTCGGGCTGCTGGACAACAGCCAGCTGATGAGCGCGGTGTTCCGCTCCCTGGAGATCGCCTTCTACACGGCCATCTCCTCGGTGATCCTCGGAACCCTGGCGGCCTTCGTGCTGACCCGCATCCCGCGCTTCCGCGGCCGCACCGTCTTCGGCGGCATGGTCACGGCGCCGCTGGTGATGCCCGAGGTGATCACCGGTCTGTCATTGCTGCTGCTGTTTGTCTCCATGGCCCAGCTGATCGGCTGGCCGCAGGATCGCGGCGTGACCACCATCTGGATCGCCCACACCAGCTTCTGCTCGTCCTATGTGGCGGTAGTGGTGTCGGCGCGGCTGCGCGAACTGGACCTGTCCATCGAAGAGGCGGCCATGGACCTGGGCGCCCGGCCGTGGAAGGTGTTCCTGCTGATCACCATTCCCATGATCGCGCCGTCGCTGGCGGCGGGCGGCATGATGTCCTTCGCCCTGTCGCTGGACGATCTGGTGCTGGCGAGCTTCGTGTCGGGCCCCGGCTCGACCACCCTGCCGATGGAGGTGTTCTCCGCGGTGCGCCTGGGCGTGAAGCCGGAGATCAACGCCATCGCCAGCCTGATCCTGCTGGCGGTCTCGCTGTTCACCTTCTTCGCCTGGTACTTCACCCGCCGCGCCGAGAAGAAGCGCCTGCAGGGGCTGCAGGAAGCCATGGATGCCACGGCCTCGGAGATCACCCAGCGCGAGCGCGAAACGGCGACCCTCACGGCGCCGCCAGCCAACAGCTGAGGACGGGAAGAAAAGGGCGGCCTCAGGGCCGCTTTTTTATGTCCGATGATCAAGCCTGCGACAAGCGCGACCGCTGCAACGGGGCACGATTTGGTACCATTTGCCTTTTGCCAGGTAGCGCTCCCGCCATGAAACAGTACCTCGACCTGATGCGCCACGTGCGTGAACACGGCACCTTCAAGAGCGACCGCACCGGCACCGGGACCTACAGCGTCTTCGGCTACCAGATGAGATTCGACCTGGCCGAGGGCTTTCCCCTGGTCACCACCAAGAAATGCCATCTGAGATCCATCATCCACGAACTGCTGTGGTTCCTGCAGGGCGAGACCAATATCCGCTACCTGAAGGACAATGGCGTGTCCATCTGGGACGAATGGGCCGACGAGAACGGTGAGCTGGGACCGGTCTACGGCTACCAGTGGCGCAGCTGGCCGGCACCCGATGGTCGCCATATCGACCAGATCGCCGGGGTGGTGGACATGATCCGCGCCAAGCCCGACTCGCGGCGCCTGATCGTCTCGGCCTGGAATCCGGCCCTGGTGGACGAGATGGCGCTGCCGCCGTGCCATGCGCTGTTCCAGTTCTATGTCGCCGATGGTCGCCTGAGCTGCCAGCTGTATCAGCGCTCCGCCGACATCTTCCTCGGCGTGCCCTTCAACATTGCCAGCTATGCGCTGCTGACCCTGATGGTGGCCCAGGTCACCGGATTGCAGCCGGGCGAATTCATCTGGACCGGCGGTGATTGCCATCTCTATGCCAATCACCTGGAGCAGACCGATCTGCAGCTGACCCGCGAGCCGCTGCCGCTGCCGACCATGAAGCTCAATCCGGCGGTCACCGACCTGTTCGCCTTCCGCTTCGAGGATTTCGAACTGGAAGGCTACCAGGCCCACCCGCACATCAAGGCGCCCGTCGCGGTCTGAGGCGCTGGCCGCAGCGCTCAGGCGCCGTGGCCAGACGCCAGCACCTCATCCACCAGCTGTTCCGGCGACTTGCGCACGTCCAGCACCTGGGCTTCCAGGTGATCGGGCGCCTCCAGGGTATCGAGCTGGCTCTGCAGGAGCTTTGGATCGAAGAAGTGTCCGCGGCGACTGCCGATGCGCTCGGCCAGGAGCTCCGGCGAGCCCTTGAGAAACAGCAGGCGGACCCCTTCGAGGCCGCTCAGCAGGCGGTCGCGATAGACCTTCTTCAGCGCCGAGCAGGCGAACACCCGAGTGGTGCCCTCGGCCTGCGCCTGCTGCATGGCATCGTGGATGGCGTCCAGCCAGGGCCAGCGATCCTCGTCGGTGAGGGCGATACCCTTGGCCATCTTGTCCTTGTTGGCCTGGCTGTGAAAGGTGTCGGCATCGTCGAAACGACAGCTAAGCCGGCTGGCCAGAAGTTCGCCCAGGGTGGTCTTGCCACTGCCCGAGACGCCCATTATCAGATAGATCATCGTCGGTACTCCGCGTGAGGATTCGCCTCGCTATAGAGTGCCTAGAGCGGCGTTTGCTCCGGGGTCAGGCGGCTGCTCCAGGTGGCGCCGATGGACGCGACGATGATGCAGGCGAGGGCGAACCACTGGGCGATGCCCAGGATTTCGCCGAGGAACACCCAGCCGGAGAGGGCGCCCAGCGCGGGCTCCAGACTCATCAGGGTGCCGAAGGTGGACGCCGGCAGGCGGGTCAGCACCACCATCTCCAGGGCGTAGGGAATGGCCGTGGACATCAGCGCCAGGGCCAGTGCCAGTGGCCAGATTTCCGGTTGCAAGAGATTGCTGCCGCTGTGGGCGATGCCGATGGGCAGGATCACCAGGGCGCCGATGGTCGCGCCAAAGGCTACGGTGCCGGTGCCGTGCACCGCTCCCGCGCGCTTGCCCAGCACAATGTACAGCGCCCAGCAGGCACCGGCGCCCAGGGCCAGGGCGGTGCCCAGTGGATCCAGCGCCGAGGCGTTGTGGCCGAACGGCAGGAGTACCGCCAGGCCGGCCACCACCAGCACGATCCACAGCAGGTCCAGCCAGCGGCGCAGGGCGCATAGTGCCACCACCAGAGGGCCGACGAATTCCAGGCCGACGGCGATGCCGATCGGCAGCCGCTGCATGGCCAGGTAGATGGTCAGGTTCATCACGCCCATGGCGATGCCATAGCCCAGCAGACTGCCCAGCGCCTCGCGGCGAAAGTTGCGCCAGGGGCGCAGCACGAGCAGCAGGACCAGCGCGGCGAAGATCAATCGCAGGGTGGTGACGCCCACCGGGTCGAGACGCAGGAACAGGGTCTTGGCCAGGCTGGCGCTGGTCTGGATCGAGGTCATGGCGACCAGCAGCAGGGCAACGGCGAACAGCGGCGAACGGACAGACATCGGCAGGGCTCGACAAGCGGGCCCGCCAGCATAGGTCATCCTATCCGCGCCGCAAGGTTGGCTACGACCTCAACGTGTTTTGGAGCGCAGGTGCAGTTGTTCGGCGCCTTCGCGATTTTCCCGGACCTGGTCCAGGAACCGCTGCTGCTCTTCGCGCTGGGCCACCTGCACGCATTGCGCATAGCCCGCGTCCCAGCCCTGCTGATAGGGCTTTTCTGCGGCGAAGCGACGGGCGTCCTTGTGCTCGTAACCTATGCCGTTGACCGCCTGCTTGCCGGTCTGGCAGCCGTCGCTGAAGCCGTCGGCATAGGCCGGCGGATAGCCCTTGGCGATCAACTGGTCGTGATAGCTGGTGCAGGCCGCGAGCGCGGACAGCAGAAACAACAGCGGAATGAAACGACGAGAGCCAGCCATGGGGCCTCCTCACGGGATCCTACGCCTGATCCCCATGTAGAGAGCTTAGTAGGCGTCTGGTGAGAATTTCGTCAAAAAACGCGGGCGCCGGAAAATACCGACAGACGTTGCGCTAACCCCGCGCACCGCTGCGCTTAAATGCGCAGGGGTGCGCCGCTTGCCTTGCTTCGGCTGTCATCCCGGTCGCAGAATGCGGACACTGCTTGCATGCCTGACAAGGACCTACGATGCACGATCCCGTCGCGGCCGGTCTCCGGCTCGCTCCCGATGAGCTGACCCGCCCCTTCGCTCCCGAACAATTCTCCTTTGCCGATACCGATCAGCTCGAACCCTTCCGCGGCATCCTCGGTCAGGAACGCGCGGTGGAAGCCCTGCAGTTCGGGGTGGCCATGCCGCGGCCCGGCTACAACGTCTTTGTCATGGGCGAGCCGGGCACCGGTCGCTTCTCCTTCGTCCAGCGCTATCTCAAGGCCGAGGCCAAGCGCCAACCGACGCCCAACGACTGGGTCTACCTGAATCACTTCGAAGAGCCCCGCGCCCCGGGCGCCCTGGAGTTGCCGCCTGGTGAAGGCGAGGCTTTCGTGGCCGACATGGCGCATTTCATCGACAACCTGCTGGCGACCTTTCCGGCGGTGTTCGAGCACCCGGCCTTCCAGCAGAAGAAGAGCGCCATCGAGCGCGCCTTCAACCAGCGCTACGACCAGGCGCTGGACGTGGTGGAAAAGCTCGCCCTGGAAAAGGAGATCGCCCTCTATCGCGACGCCAACAATGTCGCCTTCACCCCGATGAAGGAGGGCAAGGCGCTGGACGAGGCCGACTTCGCCCAGCTGCCCGAGGCCGAGCGCGAGCGTTTCCACGCCGACATCTCCAGCCTGGAAGAGCGCCTCAACGAAGAGCTGGCCAGCCTGCCGCAGTGGCGGCGCGAATCGAGCAACCAGCTGCGTGCCCTGAATGAAGACACCATCATCCAGGCCCTGCAGCCGCTGCTGGCGCCGCTGTCGGAGAAGTACAATGACAATCCCGGGGTCTGCGCCTATCTGCAGGCCATGCAGGTGGATCTGCTCAAGACGGTGGTCGAGCAGCTGGCCGACGACGCCAAGCCCGACATGCAGCGGCGCAAGGAATTGCGCGAGCAGTACGAACCCAATCTGATCATCGGTCACCACGTCACCGGCGGTGCACCGGTGGTGTTCGAGTCCCACCCGACCTACGACAACCTCTTCGGGCGCATCGAGTACCAGTCCGATCAGGGCGCGCTCTACACCAACTATCGCCAGCTGCGCCCGGGTGCCCTGCACCGCGCCAATGGCGGCTTCCTCATCGTCGAGGCGGACAAGCTGCTGACCGAGCCCTTCGTCTGGGACGCACTCAAGCGCGCCCTGCATTCGCGTCAGCTGAAGATGGAATCGCCACTGGCCGAGCTGGGGCGGCTCACCGCCATGAGCCTGGCGCCGCAGCAGATCCCGCTGCAGCTCAAGGTCATCATCATCGGCTCGCGCAACATCTACTACACCCTGCAGGAGCTGGATTCGGACTTCCAGGAGATGTTCCGGGTGCTGGTGGACTTCGACGAAGAACTGCCGCTGCGCGACGAGAGCCTGGAGCAGTTCGCCCAGCTGCTCAAGACGCGTACCTCGGAGGAGGGCATGGCGCCCCTGACCTCGGCGGCCGTAGCCCGCCTGGCCACCTACAGCGCCCGCCTGGCCGAACACCAGGGGCGGCTGTCGGCGCGTATCGGCGATCTGTTCCAGCTGGTCAGCGAAGCCGACTTCATCCGCCACCTGGCGGGCGACGAGCGGACCGACAAGGGTCATGTGGAGCGTGCGCTCAAGGCCAAGGAGACCCGCACCGGTCGCGTCTGCGCCCGGGTGCTGGACGACATGCTCACCGGCCTCATCCTCATCGACACCCAGGGCGCGGCGGTGGGCAAGTGCAACGGCCTCACCGTACTGGAGGTCGCCGATTCTGCCTTTGGCATGCCGGCGCGCATCTCCGCCACCGTCTACCCGGGCGCCAGCGGCATCCTCGACATCGAGCGCGAAGTCAGCCTGGGTCAGCCGATCCACTCCAAGGGGGTGATGATCCTGACCGGCTACCTGGGCAGTCGCTATGCCCAGGAATTCCCGCTGTCGATCTCGGCCAGCATCGCCCTGGAGCAGTCCTATGGCTATGTCGATGGCGACAGCGCCTCCCTCGGCGAGGCCTGCACCCTGATCTCGGCGCTGTCGCGCACCCCGCTCAAGCAGTGCTTCGCCATCACCGGCTCCATCAACCAGTTCGGCGAGGTGCAGCCGGTCGGGGGCGTGAACGAGAAGATCGAAGGCTTCTTCCGCCTCTGCCAGGCCCGCGGCCTGACCGGCGAGCAGGGGGTGATCATTCCGCGCGCCAACGTCACCAACCTGATGCTCGACGAGACCGTGCTGGAAGCGGTCCGCGCGGGGCTGTTCCATGTCTATGCCGTACGTCAGGCGGACGAGGCCCTGTCGCTGCTGGTGGGCGAGCCCGCCGGGGCGCCGGATGCCAAGGGTCGCTTCCCCGACGGCAGCGTCAATGCGCGCGTGGTACAGCGTCTCAAGGAAATCGCCGAGCTCGAGCTGGAAGATGAACTGGCCGACAAACTCAGTGATAACTCCAAGGCAAAAGGGAAAAACAACCAAGCGGCGGAGAACTGAGGTCCAGGGGGCAGGTCGGATTTTGTACAAGGTGCCGCAGCCCAAGTAGCACGGCGCCCAGACCCGCTTGCCCCCTGTTGACCAACAGGGTTGTCCACAGCCTTTGTGGATACCTCTGGCCTAGGACCGGCGAGCATTGAGCGCTTCGAGAGGATGACGCCATGTCCCGCACCATTACCCTGATCCGTCCCTGCCTGGGCCTCGTCACCCGTATCGAATGCGAAATCAAGCCGCTCGGTCAGGAGCAGGGCCTGTGGACCCTGTTGTGCGCCGCCGGCCTGAACGGTCAGCAGCCCACCGCCATCAAGGCCCAGGGACCTTTCCATGGTCCCAAGGCGGCCGAAGGCGTCATGACCGCCATCGCCGAGAACCTGGTCGAGCAGGGCTATATCCAGGTCGAAGAGACCCAGATCTGGCGCCTGCACATGCAGAGCGAACTGCGCAAGATGAATGGCGAGCGTGCCCATCAGCAGGTGCGTTTCCAAGTCGGCCCCGACGCCTGAGTCAGGTACAACCTGCCGCATTGGTCCGCCTGCACCGCCCCGGTATACTCGCCCGGCCCTGGTAATCCGAGCGAGTCTGCATGGAACGTCTGATCGAAAAAGCCCTTTACGCCTCCCGCTGGCTGCTGGCACCCATCTATCTGGGTCTGTCCCTGGCCCTGGTCCTGCTGGCGCTCAAGTTCTTTCAGGAAGTCTTCCACGTCCTGCCGCACATCTTCGAATCCACCGAGGCCGAGCTGATCCTCCTGGTGCTGTCGCTGATCGACATGGCGCTGGTGGGTGGCCTGCTGGTGATGGTGATGATTTCCGGCTACGAGAATTTCGTCTCCCAGCTGGACATCGACGAGGGCTCGGAAAAGCTCAGCTGGCTGGGCAAGATGGATTCGGGCTCGCTGAAGAACAAGGTGGCTGCGTCCATCGTCGCCATTTCTTCGATTCACCTCTTGCGCATCTTCATGGATGCCCAGAACACCAATCCCGAGTACCTCAAGTGGTACGTGATCATCCATCTGGTGTTCGTGGTCTCGGCCTTTGCCATGGGCTATCTGGATCGCCTGACCAAGCACTGATGGGCCGGGCGGCCACTCGTCTGCCGCCGGCAGCTTTCGCTTACGCTTGTGGATTGCACCGCTGCGCTTGCTTGTCCTAGGTTGTCGAAGGCTCACAGCTGCCTATCGACGCCATCCCCGGCGTCGATCTCGACCCGGAGGTTTCCATGCAATTGCCGGAATTGACCCAGCGCGCCCAGGCCGGTGAGGTTCGTGAACTCAATCTGCTCTCCATCGAGGGTGGTTTCTATGTGCTCGAGGTGCTCACCCAGAGCGGTCGCACGCGCCTGACCGGACGGGATGGGTATTTCTACCGGCTGGGCTCGGCCGCCCAGGCCCGCCGCCTGCTGGCTGATCTGCCGGCACTCCCGTGCTTTCTCATCCAGCACAGTGCCTACGATGAGATGGTCGGCATGGCGCCACGCTCGGCCGAACCCCTGAAGATCCCGCTGAACTACCGGAACGCCTCTTGAGCGAGGGCGCCGTTCGGCGCCTGCTGCCGGTCTTCGGCGACCAGCTTTCGCCTCGCCTGGCCTCCTTGCGCGACGCCGATCCCGCGCGGGACGTGCTGCTGCTCGCCGAGGTGATGAGCGAAGCCAGCTATGTCCCTCATCATCCGCGCAAGATCGCCCTGATCTTCAGCGCCATGCGCCACTTCGCCAGCGAGATGCGCGCGCGCGGCTTCCGGGTTCTCTATCGCACCCTGGACGACCCCGACAACCAGGGCTCGCTGCCGGCCGAGATCGCGTTCTGGGCAAAGGCGACGGGTGCGCGTGAGATTCGGCTGACCGAGACCGGCGAGTGGCGACTGGAGCAGGCACTGCGGGCGCTGGACCTGGCGATACCGGTGCGCTGGCACGGCGATGACAGATTCCTCTGCAGTCGCGCTGCCTTTGCCCGCTGGGCCGGGTCGCGCACCGAGCTGCGCATGGAGACCTTCTACCGCGGCATGCGCAGACGACACGGCTGGCTGATGAAGGGGCCAGACGAGCCGTGCGGTGGCGTCTGGAATCTGGACAAGGACAATCGCAAGGCGCTGCCTAAAGACCATCCTGTTCCCGAGCCCTTCAGCTGTCCGCCCGATGCCTGTACCCGGGACGTGCTCGAGCTGGTCGGGCAGCGCTTCGCCCATCACTATGGCCGGCTGGAGGGCTTCGACTATCCGGTGACCCGGGCGGATGCCGAGCGCCTCTGGCAGCACTTCCTGGGCACGGGCTTGCGCGACTTCGGCAGCTATCAGGACGCCATGGCCCGTGGCGAGCCCTATCTGCATCACGCCCGGATCAGTGCGGCGCTCAATATCGGGCTGCTGGACCTGCGTCAGCTCTGCGCCGACGTGGATGCCGCCTATCGCGAGGGCAGGGTGCCGCTCAACAGTGCCGAGGGCTTCCTGCGTCAGCTGATCGGCTGGCGAGAGTACGTCCATGGCGTCTATTGGCTGCGCATGCCCGAATACCGTGAGCTCAATGCACTGGGCAATACCCGGGCGCTGCCGGAGTTCTATTGGACCGGCGATACCCGCATGGCCTGCATGCGCGAGGCCATCGGCCAGACCCTGGCGCTGGGCTATGCGCACCATATCCAGCGGCTGATGGTCACCGGCAACTTCGCCTTGCTGGCCGGCATCGCGCCCCAGGCCATCGGCGAGTGGTATCTGGCGGTCTATCTGGATGCTTTCGAGTGGGTCGAGCTGCCCAATACCCAGGCCATGGTGATGCATGCCGACGGCGGCTATCTGGCGAGCAAGCCCTATTGCGCCAGCGGCCACTACATCCGTCGCCAGTCCGACTACTGCAAGGGCTGCCACTATCAGGTCACGGAAGCGCTGGGCGACAGGGCCTGTCCCTTCAATGCCCTCTACTGGCACTTCCTGATCCGCCATCGCGAGCGTTTCGCCCACTATCCGCGCATGCTCAATCTCTATCGCAATCTCGATCGCCAGGCCCCCGAGCGCCAGCAGGCCCTCTGGCAGCGTGGCGAAGCCCTGCTAGCGCGTCTCGACGCAGGAGAATCCCTATGAAGAAGGGCGATCTGCCCACCAAGGTCTGTCCGGTCTGCCAGCGGCCCTTCGCCTGGCGCAAGAAGTGGGAGCGCAACTGGGACGAGGTGCGCTACTGCTCCGAGCGCTGTCGCCGGCAGCGCAGCAGCCTCGGCGGCGAGTCGAGTCCCTGATGTGCTAGGCTCGGCTCCTTTTTTCACGATGGAAAGGCTGCTATGAACGACATCCTGCTCGACACCGACGAAGCCCGCGTCAGCTACGGCATCGGCCGCCAGCTGGGCGATCAGCTGCGCCAGAATCCGGTCCCCGGCATGCAACTGGCGGCCGTGCTCGCCGGCCTGACCGAGGCCTTCGACGGCCAGGATTCCCGGGTGGACGTCGAGTCGCTGAACGCCAGCTTCCGCGTCATCCGCGAGCGCATGCAGGCGGAAGCCCAGGCCAAGGCTGCTGCGGCGGCCCAGGAAGGCGTCGACTACCTCAAGGCCAATGCCGAGCGCCCTGGCGTCGTGGTGCTGCCGTCCGGTCTGCAATACGAGGTGCTCACCCAGGGCGAGGGCGCCACGCCGACCCGTGAAGACCAGGTGCGCACCCACTACCACGGCACCCTCATCGACGGCAGCGTGTTCGACAGCTCCTACCAGCGCGGCCAGCCGGCCGAGTTTCCGGTGGGCGGCGTGATCGCCGGCTGGACCGAAGCCCTGCAACTGATGCCTGCCGGCAGCAAGTGGCGCCTGCATGTGCCCAGCGAACTGGCCTATGGCGCCCAGGGCGTCGGTGGCATCCCGCCGCACAGCGTGCTGGTGTTCGACGTCGAGCTGCTCGACGTCCTCTGAGGCTAGCAGTCCAGGCGCAGCGCCTCGTTGTCCGGGCGCAGCGCCAGGGCGTAGCTGAACAGGAAGACCTGGCGGATCTGCTCCTTCACCACCCGTGGCTCGCTGGAGGTGAGGCTGTGCAGATCCAGCTCGCCCAGGTCCTTGAGTTCTTCCAGGGCCGTCTCGTCCAGCTCCGCGCAGACCTTGCCGGTTTCCCGGTTGAGGATGCGCAGATAGGGGTGCGGCCGGTCCAGCCAGGCGTCGATCAGATAAGTCATGGCAAGGGCTCCTGCTGTGCTATTTATGAGAATAATTCTTATTCAATAAATAGCAAGGGATTACCTGACTTTTTTGGTCGGACATGAAAAAGCCCGCGGTCTGGCGACGGCGGGCTTGATCGGACGGTGCAGGCTTCAGTGGGTACGGGCCACCGAGAAGCGACCCAGGTCGGCCAGGGCGTCGCGATATTCGCTGGCGGGCAGGGCGTCCAGGCAGGCGATCGCCCGCTCGGCGAATTCCTGGGCCTTGCGTGCGGTGTAGTCGAGGGCGCCAGCGGCTTCGACGGCGGCGCGCACGCCTTCCAGGTCCTGGCTGCCGCCCTGGCGGATCGCCTGGCGTACCAGGGCAGCCTGTTCGGCCGTGCCTTCGCGCATGGTCACGATCAGCGGCAGAGTCGGCTTGCCCTCGGCAAGATCGTCACCGACGTTCTTGCCCAACGCGACGGCGTCGCCTTGGTAGTCGAGCAGGTCGTCGACCAGCTGGAAGGCCACACCCAGATGATCGCCATAGCGGCGCAGGGCGTCGGCCTGTTCGGCGCTGGCGCCGGCCAGGATCGCCGCGCTGTGGGTGGAGGCTTCGAAGAGCATGGCGGTCTTGCCGCGGATGACTTCCATGTAGATCTCTTCGGTGGTGCTGGCGTCGCGGATCTTCGACAGCTGCAGCACCTCGCCCTCGGCGATGACGCGGGTGGCCTGGGAGATGATGCGCATCACCTCCATGGAGCCCAGCGCCACCATCATCTCGAAGGAGCGGGCATAGAGGAAATCGCCCACCAGGACGCTGGGGGCGTTGCCCCAGAGGGCGTTGGCGGTGGAGCGGCCACGGCGCATCCCCGAGGCATCGACGACATCGTCGTGCAGCAGGGTGGAGGTGTGCAGGAATTCGATGGTCGCCGCCAGCAGTTGCAGATCGTGATCGGCGCGCCCGAGCGCCTTGCCGGCCAGCAGGACCAGCAGCGGACGCAGGCGCTTGCCACCCGCGGAGACGATGTAGTCGCCAATCTTCTCGACCAGCGGCACGCGCGAGGTCAGCTGCTGGCGGATGATGCCGTCTACGGCGGCGAAATCGTCCGTCACCACGCGATAGAAGGACTGGGATTGCTGCGTCATTGAGAGGTGTCCACTGGAGGTCCGGGCAATATTCAAGCGGCCGGATGGCGCATGACCGCCAGACTATGCCCTAGGGACCGGCACAAGTGCCATGCCCAGGGATTGCCATCGCGCTCCCGCGGCTCGCCGCTCATGCCGATTCGGCTGGGCACCGGCCCGGCATGGCCGCTGAACGAGGTTGCGCGGCATGCTAGGGGTGGGGTGGGGGGCTGTCAAGGCGCGGGCGGGCGGCTCTTGCCTCCCGGCCACGGCTTGCGTAGAATCGCGGGCCCTGAACATTCCTAGGGTTAACCCCCTGTCTTACGCAATTGCGCGGTGGTCCTTCCGGTCCCGTGCAGCCATGCCGGTCGACGATTCTTCCTATAAAGCACCGGGTGAGCAGGTTTAACGGAGATTTACCATGTCCTACGCAGTTATCGTTACCGGTGGCAAGCAATACAAGGTCGCCGAAGGCGAATACCTGAAGGTCGAGAAGCTCGACATCGCCACCGGTGAAACCGTCACCTTCGACCAGGTTCTGCTGGTTGGCAACGGTGACGACGTCAAGATCGGTCTGCCGGTCGTTGATGGTGCCAAAGTGACCGCCGAAGTGACCGCCCAGGGCCGTCACGACAAGGTCACCATCATCAAATTCCGTCGTCGTAAGCATCACATGAAGCGTCAGGGCCACCGTCAGTGGTTCACCGAAATCAAGATCACTGGCATCCAGGCCTGATCTCGCCTCTAACGGAGAATTGACTCATGGCACACAAAAAAGCGGGTGGTTCTACTCGTAACGGTCGCGATTCCGAAAGCAAACGCCTTGGCGTGAAGCTGTACGGCGGCCAGGTCGTCAAGGCCGGCAACATCATCGTGCGTCAGCGCGGCACCCAGTACCATGCCGGTTACGGCGTGGGCCTCGGCAAGGATCACACCCTGTTCGCGAAAGTGGACGGCGTGATCAAGTTCGACGTGAAGGGCGCCTTCGGCCGTCGTTACGTGAGCATCGTCGCCGCCGCCTAAGGCCCGTGACGAAAGAAAAGCCCTGTCTACCCGACGGGGCTTTTTCGTTTGTAGTTAAGCTATTTCCTTGTTTGCAGCGGCCCGCGAGCGCGGGAGGTCCAGATGAAATTCGTCGATGAAGTATCCATACACGTAAAAGCGGGTGACGGCGGCAACGGCATGATGAGTTTCCGCCGGGAGAAATTCATCGAGAAGGGTGGTCCCAATGGCGGTGACGGCGGCGATGGCGGGTCGATCTGGCTCGAGGCCGACATCAACCTGAACACCCTGGTCGATTACCGTTACACCCGACGTTTCACCGCGCAGAACGGTGAGAAGGGCGGGAGCACCGAGTGCACCGGCGCCAAGGGTGAAGACCTGGTGCTGCCGGTCCCCGTGGGCACCACGGTGATCGATGCGGCGACCCAGGAGATCATCGGTGACCTGACCCAGCCCGGTCAGCGCATCCGCGTCGTCCAGGGCGGCTGGCACGGCCTGGGCAACACCCGGTTCAAGTCCAGCACCAACCGCGCACCGCGGCAGACCACCCCGGGCAAGCCCGGCGAAGAGCGCGATCTCAAGCTGGAGCTCAAGGTGCTGGCGGACATCGGTCTGCTCGGCCTGCCCAATGCCGGCAAGAGCACCTTCATCCGCGCGGTCTCGGCTGCCAAGCCCAAGGTCGCGGACTATCCCTTCACCACCCTGGTGCCCAACCTGGGCGTGGTCAGCGTGGGGCGCTTCAAGAGCTTCGTGGTCGCCGACATCCCGGGGCTGATCGAAGGGGCGTCCGAAGGCGCCGGCCTGGGAATCCGCTTCCTCAAGCACCTGGCGCGGACCCGCCTGCTGCTGCACCTCGTCGACATGGCGCCCCTGGATGAAAGCGATCCGGCCGAGGCTGCCGAGACCATCATCAACGAGCTGACCAAGTTCAGCCCGGCGCTGGGCGAGCGTGACCGCTGGCTGGTGTTGAACAAGGCCGACCAGTTGCTCGATGACGAGCGCGAAGAGCGCCTCAAGGCGGTGGTCGAGCGTCTGGACTGGCAGGGTCCGGTCTTCGTCATCTCCGCCCTGGAGCGGGAGGGCACCGAGCAGCTCTGCCAGGCCATCATGCAGTATCTCGACGAGCGGACCCTGCGTCTCGCCGAGGATCCGGCCTATGCCGAGGCGCTGGAAGAACTCGATCAGCGCATCGAGGACGAGGCGCGGGCGCGTCTGCAGGCGCTGGACGACCAGCGGGCCCTGCGCCGTTCGGGCGTCAAGGCGGTGGACGAAGACGACGACTTCGATGATGACGAAGACGACGGCGACGGTCCGGAAATCTTCTACGTACGGTAAGAAAGGAGCTTGCCCATGCGTGATCAGGTGTCTGGCGCCCAGCGCTGGGTAGTGAAGATCGGTAGTGCCCTGCTGACCGACGACGGGCGTTGTCTGGATGGCGGGGCCATGGCTGGCTGGGTCGAGCAGATGGTGGCCCTGCACCAGGCGGGCATCGAGCTGGTGCTGGTGTCCTCGGGTGCGGTGGCGGCCGGTATGAGTCGGCTCGGCTGGGCGCAGCGTCCGACCGCCATCAACGAGTTGCAGGCGGCCGCGGCGGTAGGGCAGATGGGGCTGGTGCAGGCCTGGGAATCCAGTTTCGCCGAGCATCAGGTGCAGACCGCGCAGATCCTGCTCACCCATGACGACCTGTCCGATCGCAAGCGCTACCTCAATGCCCGCAGCACCCTGCGCACCCTGGTGAGCCTGGGGGTGGTGCCGGTGATCAACGAGAACGATACCGTCGTCACCGACGAGATCCGCTTCGGCGACAACGACACCCTGGCTGCCCTGGTGGCCAACCTGGTCGAAGCCGATCTGCTGGTCATCCTCACCGATCGCGATGGCATGTTCGATGCCGATCCGCGCAACAATCCCGACGCCAGCCTCATCAGCGAGGCGCGCGCCGACGATCCGGCCCTGGATCTGGTCGCCGGTGGTACTGGCGGTGCCCTGGGGCGTGGCGGCATGCAGACCAAGCTGCGTGCTGCGCGTCTGGCGGCGCGCTCCGGTGCCTATACCGTCATCGTCGGCGGGCGGATCCAGCAGGTGCTCAGTCGCCTGCAGCAGGGCGAACAGCTGGGTACCCTGCTGTCACCCGAGCGTGGCCTGGTGGCGGCGCGCAAGCAGTGGCTGGCAGGGCATCTGCAGGTGCGTGGCACCCTGCGCCTGGATGCCGGTGCGGTGGAGGCCCTGGTGGGCGGTCATCGCAGTCTGCTGCCGGTGGGCGTGCGAGCGCTGGAAGGCAGCTTCCGGCGCGGCGAGATGGTTGCCTGCGTCGGTCCGGACGGGCGCGAGGTGGCGCGTGGCCTGGTCAACTACAGTGCGACCGAGGCGCAGCGCGTCCTGGGGCGGCCTTCGGATGCCATCGTGGTCGAGCTGGGCTATGTCTACGAGCCCGAGCTGATTCACCGGGACAACCTCGTCCTGGTCTGACGATCGTCGATCCTGGCGCCTCTCCGGAGGCGTTGGATTCCCCAATCCCAGGCAATAAAAAACCGGCCGAAGCCGGTTTTTTACTTGAACGCTTATCAGGCAGCGGCGGGGGTAGCCAGGGCCTTGATGTGAGCGTTCAGGCGGCTCTTGTGACGAGCGGCCTTGTTCTTGTCGATGATGCCCTTGTCGGCCATGCGGTCGATGACCGGAACGGCAGCAACATAAGCGGACTTGGCTTTTTCCAGGTCCTTGGCTTCGATCGCCTTGACGACGTTCTTGATGTAGGTACGCACCATGGAGCGCAGGCTCGCATTGTGGCTGCGACGCTTCTCAGCCTGTTTGGCGCGTTTTTTGGCGGAGGGGGAGTTAGCCACCGTGGAGCTCCTTCGAAAAAGACTGTATTGGGTACAGAGCGAACTCTGTAGCAAGTACAGAGCTAAATTAAGGTCGCGAATCTTGACGTCCCTGGCGGCGCCTGTCAAGGCTGTCTGGATGGATATCCGGCTGGTCGCCGATGAAGGGCCTCGTTACACTCGATCGCTTGTGCCCATCGCGCGACTGCGCTCACGCGCATCCTCTGTCACGTCCCGCTGCGTTCACCGAGTCCTCTCCCTGCCATGAATCTGCTCAAGTCCCTGGCCGCCGTCAGCTCCATGACCATGCTGTCCCGCGTGCTGGGTTTCGTGCGCGACACCATCGTCGCCCGCACCTTTGGCGCCGGCATGGCCACCGACGCCTTTTTCGTCGCCTTCAAGCTGCCCAACCTGCTGCGCCGCATCTTCGCCGAAGGGGCCTTTTCCCAGGCGTTCGTCCCCATCCTCGCCGAATACAAGGCCCAGCAGGGCGAGGAGGCCACCCGCACTTTCCTGGCCTACGTCAGTGGCCTGCTGACCCTGGTGCTGGCGGTGGTCACGCTGCTGGGCATGCTGGCTGCGCCCCTGGTGATCTGGATCACCGCGCCGGGTTTCGCCGATACCCCGGAGAAATTCGCCCTCACCTCCAGCCTGCTGCGGGTGACCTTTCCCTACATCCTGCTGATCTCCCTGGCGTCCCTGGCCGGGGCCGTGCTCAACACCTGGAACAGGTTCAGCGTGCCGGCCTTCGTGCCGACCCTGCTCAATGTCAGCATGATCATCTTCGCGCTGTTCCTGACCCCCTATTTCGATCCGCCGATCATGGCCATGGCCTGGGCGACCCTGGTGGGTGGCCTGGCGCAATTCCTCTATCAGCTGCCGCATCTCAAGCGCATCGGCATGCTGGTGCTGCCGCGACTGAATCTGCGTGACAGCGGCGTCTGGCGGGTCATGAAGCAGATGGGGCCGGCGATCCTCGGGGTCTCGGTCAGCCAGATTTCGCTGATCATCAACACCATCTTCGCCTCCTTCCTGGCAGCCGGCTCGGTGTCCTGGATGTACTACGCCGATCGCCTGATGGAGCTGCCCTCGGGGGTGCTCGGCGTGGCGCTGGGGACCATCCTGCTACCGGCGCTGTCGCGCACCTACGCCAAGGCCGATCGCCAGGAGTATTCGCGGCTGCTCGACTGGGGTCTGCGACTGTGCTTCCTGCTGGTGCTGCCTTGCTCGGCGGCCTTGGCGCTGCTATCCGAGCCCCTGACCGTCTCGCTGTTCCAGTACGGCCGTTTCGATGCCCATGACGCCCTGATGACCCAGCGGGCACTGGTCGCCTATGCCGTGGGGCTGCTCGGTATCATCCTGGTCAAGGTGCTGGCACCGGGCTTCTATGCCCAGCAGAACATCAAGACCCCGGTGAAGATCGCGCTCTTCACCCTGGCGGTGACCCAGGTGCTCAACCTGATCCTGATCGGTCCGCTGCAGCATGTCGGCCTGGCCCTGGCCATAGGTCTGGCGGCCTGTCTCAACGCCGGCCTTTTATTCTGGCAACTGCGCCGCCATAACCTGTTCATCCCCCAGGCGGGCTGGACAAGCTTTCTGCTGCGACTGCTGATCGCCGTGGCGGTGATGACCGCCGTCCTGGTCGGCCTGATGCAGCTGTTGCCCAGCTGGAGCGAAGGACTGATGTGGCAGCGCCTCTTGCGTCTGGGCGGGCTGGTCGCGGCGGGGGTGCTGGTCTATTTCGCCAGTCTCTTCCTGCTCGGCTTCCGCGTGCGCGACTTCAATCGGCGCGCGGTGCTGTGATTGCACAAGGCCGGGTGTGCGCCTGTCCTCGCGGCGGGCATCCGGATATAATCGATTAATTTCTGAGCAATACCTACCCATGCAGCTGTTTCGTGGTCTCCATCATCTCGACGCCTTTCCCAAGGGCTGCGTTGCCACCATTGGCAACTTCGACGGGGTTCACCTGGGGCACCAGGCCATCCTCGCGCGGCTGCGTGAGCGGGCGGCGGAGCTCGGGGTGCCCAGTTGCGTGGTGATCTTCGAACCTCAGCCGCGGGAATTCTTCCTGCCCGATATAGCGCCGGTGCGTCTGACCCGCCTGCGCGAGAAGCTGGAATGCTTCGCGCGCCTGGGCGTCGACAACGTGCTCTGCCTGAACTTCAATCGGCGACTGCGCGAGTTGTCCGCCGAGGCCTTCGTGCAGCAGGTGCTGGTGGAAGGCCTGGGTGTGAAGCACCTGGAGATCGGTGACGATTTCCGCTTCGGCTGCGACCGCGCCGGCGACTTCACCTACCTGAACCTGGCTGCCCGCGACCACGGCTTCACCCTGGAAGCCGCCACCACCGTCGAACTGGACGGCCTGCGGGTGAGCAGTACCCTGATCCGCCAGGCCCTGGCCGATGGCGATCTGGCCCTGGCCGCGCGCATGCTGGGCCGGCCCTACAGCCTCTCGGGACGGGTCTTGCACGGCCAGAAGCTGGCGCGCCAGCTGGGCTGGCCCACGGCCAACGTCCAGCTCAAGCGGCGTCGACCACCGCTGCGCGGCGTCTATCTGGTCAGCAGCCTGATCGATGGGCGGGTGGTGCCGGGCGTGGCCAACATCGGTCAGCGGCCGACGGTGCAGGGCGATGGTCGTCCGCATCTGGAGATCCATCTGCTGGACTTTGCCGGCGACCTCTATGGCCGCCACCTCAGCGTGACCTTCGTGCAGAAGGTCCGCGACGAACAGAAATTCGCCTCTCTGGAGGCCCTCAAGGCGGCGATCGAAGCGGACGTCGCCACGGCCCGCGCCTACTGGCAGGGGCAACCGTCAACGAGCCTGGACTGACATGACCGATTACAAAGCGACGCTCAACCTGCCGGAAACGGCATTCCCGATGAAAGCCGGCCTGCCGCAGCGCGAGCCGGAAGCGCTCAAGCGCTGGCAGGACATCGACCTGTACGGGAAGCTGCGCGCCATCGGCAAGGGCCGTCCGACCTTCATCCTGCATGACGGTCCGCCCTATGCCAACGGCAGCATCCACATCGGTCATGCGCTGAACAAGATCCTCAAGGACATCATCACCCGGTCCAAGACCCTGGCCGGCTTCGATGCCCCCTATGTGCCAGGCTGGGACTGCCATGGCCTGCCCATCGAGCACAAGGTGGAGACCACCTTCGGCAAGAATCAGCCGGCGGATCTGACCCGCGAGCGCTGCCGCGCCTATGCCAGCGAGCAGATCGAAGAGCAGAAGGCCGGCTTCGTCCGCCTGGGCGTGCTGGGTGACTGGAGCAACCCCTACCTGACCATGAACTTCGCCAACGAGGCCGGCGAGATCCGCGCCCTGGGCGAACTGGTCAAGAAGGGCTTCGTCTTCAAGGGCCTCAAGCCGGTCAACTTCTGCTTCGACTGCGGCTCGGCCCTGGCCGAGGCCGAGGTGGAGTACCAGGACAAGCGTTCCGACGCCATCGACGTGGCCTTCCCGGTCGCCGATGCCGACAAGCTGGCAGCCGCCTTCGGCCTCGATGCGCTGGGCAAGCCCACCGCCATCGTCATCTGGACCACCACCCCCTGGACCATCCCGGCCAACCAGGCGCTCAACGTGCATCCCGAGTTCACCTATGCGCTGGTGGACGTCGGTGATCGCCTGCTGCTGCTGGCCGAAGAGCTGGTGGAAAGCTGCCTGGCGCGCTACGGCCTGCAGGGCGAGGTGATCGCCACTGCCCCGGGAACCGCCCTGGAGCTGATCAATTTCCGTCATCCATTGTACGAGCGCCTGTCGCCCATCTACCTGGCCGAATACGTCGAGCTGGGCGCCGGTACGGGCATCGTGCACTGCTCGCCGGCCTACGGTGAGGACGACTTCCGCATCTGCAAGCAGTACGGCCTGAGCAACGACGACATCCTCAATCCGGTGCAGAGCAACGGCGTCTATGCCGAGTCGCTGCCGCTGTTTGGCGGCCAGTTCATCTGGAAGGCCAACCCGGTCATCGTCGGCGCCCTGGAAGAGGCGGGCGCCCTGCTCAAGCACGAGGCGATCAACCACAGCTACATGCACTGCTGGCGCCACAAGACCCCGCTGATCTATCGCGCCACCGCCCAGTGGTTCGTCGGCATGGACAAGCAGCCCAACGAGGGCTCCACCCTGCGCGAGCGTTCCCTGGCCGCCATCGAGCAGACCCAGTTCGTCCCGGCCTGGGGCCAGGCGCGGCTGCACGGCATGATCGCCGGCCGGCCCGACTGGTGCATCTCGCGCCAGCGCAACTGGGGCGTACCGATTCCCTTCTTCACCCACAAGGAAAGCGGCGAGCTGCATCCGCGTACCGTCGAGCTGATGGAAGAGGTGGCCCAGCGCGTCGAGCGCGAGGGCATCGAAGCCTGGTTCAAGCTCGATCCCGCTGAACTGCTCGGCGAAGAAGCCGGTCAGTACGACAAGAGTCGCGACACCCTCGACGTCTGGTTCGATTCCGGCACCACCCACTGGCACGTGCTGCGCGGCTCCCATGCCGAGCTGGCCCATGACCAGGGCCCGGCGGCCGATCTCTACCTGGAAGGCTCCGACCAGCACCGTGGCTGGTTCCACTCCTCGCTGCTGACCGGTTGCGCCATCGACGGCCATGCGCCCTACAAGGAACTGCTGACCCACGGCTTCACCGTGGACGAGCAGGGTCGCAAGCAATCCAAGTCGCTGGGCAACGTGGTCGCCCCACAAAAGGTCATCGACAGCCTGGGCGCCGACATCCTGCGCCTCTGGGTCGCCTCCACCGACTACACCAGCGAGATGGCGGTCTCCGACCAGATCCTGCAGCGCAGCGCCGACTCCTATCGCCGTATCCGCAACACCGCGCGCTTCCTGCTCTCCAACCTCTCCGGCTTCGATCCGGCGGTCAACCGGGTCGCTCCCGAGGACATGATCGACCTGGATCGCTGGGCCGTGGATCGCGCCCTGCTGCTGCAACAGGAAATCGAACAGGCCTACGCCGAGTACCGCTTCCTCAACGTCTACCAGAAGGTGCACAACTTCTGCGTGCAGGAGCTGGGCGGCTTCTACCTCGACATCATCAAGGACCGCCAGTACACCACTGGCGCCGACAGCCTGCCACGGCGTTCCTGCCAGACCGCGCTGTATCTGATCGCCGAGGCCCTGGTGCGCTGGATCGCGCCTATCCTGTCCTTTACCGCCGACGAGATCTGGCAGTACCTGCCGGGCGAGCGGGAAGAGTCGGTGATGCTGACCACCTGGTACGACGGCCTCTTCGGCCTGCCCGAGGGCGCGACCCTGGATCGCGCCTACTGGGATCAGGTGATGGCGGTCAAGGCCGCGGTCAACAAGGAGCTGGAGAACCAGCGCGCCGCCAAGACCCTGGGTGGCAGCCTGCAGGCGGAGATCACCCTCTACGCCGACAGCGCCCTGCAGACCGTGCTGGAAGCCCTGGGCAACGAACTCAGATTCGTGCTGATCTCGTCCCAGGCCGCTGTCCAGCCGCTGGAAAAGGCTCCGGAAGGCGCCGTGGCCAGCGAACTGAGCGGCCTCAAGCTGGTGGTCCGCAAGTCCGAGGCACCCAAGTGCGCCCGTTGCTGGCACCACAGCCACAGCGTCGGCCAGGATGCCGCGCATCCGGAGATCTGCGAGCGCTGCGTGACCAACGTCTACGGTGCCGGCGAGGTGCGCGAGCATGCGTGACGCCTCGCGTTTCGGTGCCTTGCCCTGGTTGGCCCTGAGTGTGGTGGTGATCCTGCTGGATCAGCTGACCAAGGCCTACTTCCAGAACAATCTATCGCTCTACCAGCAGGTGCCGGTGATTCCGGACATCCTCAGCTGGACCCTGGCCTACAACCCGGGCGCCGCCTTCAGCTTCCTGGCCGATCACTCCGGCTGGCAGCGCTGGTTCTTCGCCGGCATCGCGGCAATAGTGAGCGTGGTCCTGGTGGTCTGGCTCAAGCGCCTGCGCAACGACACCTGGACCGCCATCGCCCTGGCGCTGATCCTCGGTGGTGCGCTGGGCAATCTCTATGACCGCCTGGTCCTGGGCCACGTCATCGACTTCATCCTGGTGCACTGGCGCCAGGAGTGGCGCTATCCGGCCTTCAACCTGGCCGACAGCGCCATCACCGTCGGTGCCGTGATGCTGGCCCTGGACATGTTCCGCAAGAAGAAGCCCGAGGAAGCCCATGGCTGAGATCACCATCGGCCCGGATACCCGGGTCACCCTGCATTTCGCCATCAAGCTGCAGAATGGCGACGTGGTGGACAGTACCTTCGACAAGGCGCCGGCCACCTTCACCGTCGGCGACGGCAATCTGCTGCCCGGTTTCGAGCAGGCGCTGTTCGGCCTGGAGGCCGGTACCAAGACCAGCCTGACCATTCCGCCGGAACGCGGCTTCGGCCAGCCCAACGACGGCAACCTGCAAACCATGGCGCGGGACGACTTCAGTGACATGGAGCTGTCGCCCGGTCTGCTGATCATCTTCAGCGACGCCGCCGGTGGCGAGATGCCTGGCGTGGTCAAGAGCTACGACGACGAGCAGGTGATCATCGACTTCAACCACCCGCTGGCCGGTCGTGTACTGACCTTCGACGTGGAAATCCTGGCCATCGAGCCTGCCGTCTCCCATTGATCCAACGCCGCCCGTGAAGCGGGCAGAGGAGCCTATGCAGATCAAGCTCGCCAATCCCCGCGGCTTCTGCGCCGGCGTGGACCGCGCCATCGACATCGTCGACCGGGCGCTGGACGTTTTCGGTCCGCCCATCTATGTGCGTCACGAAGTGGTGCACAACAAGTTCGTGGTCGACAACCTGCGCGCCCGTGGCGCCGTCTTCGTCGAAGACGTGGCCGACGTACCGGACGACGTCATCCTCATCTTCAGCGCCCATGGCGTCTCCCAGGCCGTGCGCCGCGAGGCCGCCGAGCGTGGTCTGAAGGTGTTCGACGCCACCTGTCCGCTGGTGACCAAGGTGCACATGGAGGTCGCGCGCTACAGCCGCGATGGCCAGGAGTGCATCCTCATCGGCCACGCCGGGCACCCGGAGGTGGAGGGCACCATGGGCCAGTACGACGATCGTGCCGGCGGTGCCATCTACCTGGTGGAAGACGAGGAAGACGTGGAAAAACTCCAGGTGCGCAACCCCGCTGCCCTGTTCTACGTCTCCCAGACCACCCTGTCGATGGATGACACCCGCAAGGTGATCGACGCCCTGCGCGCCAAGTTTCCCCGCATCAATGGCCCGCGCAAGAACGACATCTGCTACGCCACCACCAACCGCCAGGACGCGGTAAAGACCCTCGCGCTGGAAAGCGACGTGGTGCTGGTGGTGGGTAGCCCCAGCAGTTCCAACTCCAACCGTCTGCGCGAACTCGCCGAACGCCTGGGCACCCCGGCCTATCTCATCGACGGCGCCGAAGACCTGCAGCAGAGCTGGTTCGAAGGCGTCCAACGCATCGGCGTAACCGCCGGCGCCTCGGCCCCCGAGGTCCTGGTACGCGGCGTCATCGACCAGCTGCAGAGCTGGGGCGCCACCGATGAAGTCGAGCTGGAAGGCGAGCCGGAACACATCACCTTCACCCTGCCGCGAGAGCTTAGGGTAAAGGCGGTATAGGACGTCGCTGGCGCCCTAGCGGCGCCAGCAGTCGGCGGTGGTGACGTTTTGGCCGGTTTGGCCCTTCAAGCCGGTGTTGGTGAGTGTCAGACTTCCGCATCGATCACCTGCCATGGAGCCGCCTGCACGAGGCGCCGCCTGGAGGGTGTAGGTAGTAGCCGTGATCGCACTCAGACTCAAATCGTAGATGGCCCGCCCGCCATCCTTCGGAGAGGTAGTGAACGGCAGAGTGGGTGCCGTCGTGCCTGCCGTATCCGTGGTGTAGCTTCCTAATCGAGTGAAGTTACGCTCCATAAGCTGAGCCAGCTCCATGAGAGAAGCCTGAGCGTCAGCCCTGTTCCCCTTGCGTACGTGCTCCGTGTAGGACGGATAGGCAATGGCCGCCAAGATGCCAACTATAGCCACAACGATCATCAACTCGATGAGCGTGAAGCCTCTTTGGCGGTTTGGATGTAGATATTGTGTCATTGACTTCATCTGATCTCGCGCCAGGTCATGCGTTTCGAACTGCTGTTCGGGTCATTGATATCTTGGCAGATCGTGTTGCCATTCGAGTCCGAATGGCACAATTTCCCTGTTGCTGTAGAGCCGTCGGTTGTATCGCCATTACCGCGAACGAAGCTGGGTGTCTTGATGATGCCGCTCTGGTCGTCTGAAATTCCAGAGAAAGGGACCTTGGTGCCGTTTGCCAAGCTGTAATAATCACCTTGATCAAAGGTGCCGTCACCGTTGTAATCGAAGAAACTGAAGTTGAGAGTACCCCCGTTCAGGACGTTCAACGTCATGATCCAGCTTGTACCTCCGCCACCGCAGGGGTCGCTGTTGGGTGTCATGGTGGTGAAGACCAAGACACCGTTTCTCAGTGTCGGCCTGGCAATGACCCTTTCGCTCGTTAGCGCTCCAGACCCACCGTTGCTGCTCTTCCACACCAGATCCATGAACCAACCTGATTTATCCGAGCCGATCTTAGCGCTGGTGACCGCACGGGCACGGCGGTTGCCAATGGTTTGCTGGGCGATGATGGCCTGTTCGACGAGATTGCTACGGCTGATCTGCTGTCCCCTGTCGATCAGGCCATAAAAGGTTTCCAGGCGCGGATTGGCAGGTACCTCGTTGTCCCCAATCTGATAGTAGCTTCCGGTACCGAAAAGAATAAGCGGATTGCCGTCGCTGTTGAGGGCGGCTTCGAGAGGCGCAGTGATAGGTTGAGCGGGATTGCTGGTGCCATTGGCTGTTCTTGCAGTGAACAGGGGCAGAATGTTTGCCCCGCTCTTCAAGGCAGCAGGAGCGTCCCAATTGGCCGGATTGACTCCTTTCAGATCAAAACGCCAGATATTGCCGGCAGTATCGCCAGCATAAAGGCGATCCACGATGCGATCGTTATTGGTATCAATGGCAAGGGGCTCTCCCAAGCCCCCGGTCGTAGAGACAGTAAAGGTCTTGAGGACGCTGCCAGTGCCGGCGTCCAGGATCCAGATTTTGCCCTGACTGACACTGCTGTCGCTGAAGCCACTAGTCACGATTACACCGAACTTGCCATTCTCCAGTGCGACCAGGGCAGGCTTCTGAATGGGATATCGCATGTCGGGCGAAGAGAACTCCCAGAGTACGTTGCTGGGGGCCATGTTGCTGGGGTCGCTCGCGTCCAGGGCAAATACGGTATTCCCCCCGGCACCAGCCGTCCCCACGATGAGGGACTTCCAGCTATTGTTGATCCAGGCATCTCCTCCCGTTGGCGAACCGTCTACATAGTAGCGATGGCTATAGCTGGGATCGGTCAGGCGGTAAAGCTCACCCATCAGGGTACGAGGTACATAGGCGAACAGTTCATTGCCGCCATCGGCCAGGCTGGCGTCGAAACCGTGAAGCATACCGTCGTTGGCGCCTACTACGACCAGCGCCTTGCGTGCCTGATAGGCTGTGCTTTGACGGTAGGTCAGATAGCTTTCACCAGCACTTCCCCATACGGATCCGGCTAGACGGTTATAGCCATAATCTGGTTTGCCTATATATAGAGGGTCTGAGTTGACAATATCTCCCAAGCGGCTCTTGCGTTTACGCATAGGATTACTACCAACGGTCTCTTGACCTCGGTCACCGCGCAGATAATCGAGACGTCGCGACCCTTCTGTAGTGCTGACGTTAGTGCCCGTCGTCGCGGTTCTTTGCAGCGCGACCTTGCTCTCAGTATCCAAGCTGCTCCAGAGAAAATTGACACCTTGGCCCGTTGCCACTGAATAGGTGTTGTTGCTCTGAGCGGTTAGGGTGTTGCTCGTAAAAATCTTACGGCTGCTTGGCTCTAAGATGTCAAGTTTTTTTGCCGCGCTCCAGCTGGAGGAGCTGGCAACACCCGAAGTATTAAGCGCTCTGGCCAGTAGATCGCCACTCCAGAATTTTGCTTCGAATTGAGTTTGGAAGGTGCCGCTCCCGGTATCGAGTTGCTGGCCGTTGGTGCTGATCGAGGTAGTCGAAGTAGTTACCTCTTGGACGATCTTGGCAAAGGCTGCTCGAAGGCCCTTGATCATATTGGGAGCATCACTAGCAACGTAGAAATTGTCAGGGCGCTTGTAATTGGATGAGAGATACTCACCGCTAGTCCACCACAGGTCGTCGGTAATGGCAGCAGCGGTGGCTGCGCTGCTAGAAAAGCCTTGGGGGACCGTGAAGCCGCCATATTTAGCAGCGAGCCAGTATTGGTTCGATGATCTGCCAGCCAGACTTTGATTCTCGCGGACATCCATCCAATAGGTGGAAATGGTCTGGCTACCTGCTTTATCGCTACGCTGGTCCCGCGTATGGGCATCATAAGCAAGGCCGGCGATGTATGCAGAATTGCCACGACCTGTGAAGGGAGTGTTTATGGTGATATTTTCGAGACTGGCGACTTTTTGTGTCAAAGCCTCAACATCTATCGAGGTATCACGGTTCACTTCCGCTGGCTTGGCGGGCTCTCCGCCTGAGGAAGTGATACCGCCCGGTAGATTCTTGTCATTCCAAGTGTTCGTGTCGCCGATGCCAAGAATGACGTTCTTCTGGCAAGAATAGGTAATGGGATCCTGCCAGTCGGTCACTACGGGAAAGCCGTCGGCTTGGGCGTATTTATCGGTGTCCGTGGAGCCGGATAAGTTACTGTAGGCAGATACGTTTCCTTGGTTCTTGAAGTAACGTAGCGCTGTATAATAGAGCTCGCTGACCGGGTCGTTGCTTTTTAGGCTTAGATAAGTGTTCGGCGCATAAGGCATTGAGCCGAATTTGTTCAAATAGTTGATGACGCCACTGTCTGCCACTCCATAGCCTGTCGCCGAGGCTTCACTGGCGGAGGGATTACGCACCAGAATGCCTGTCTGAGGGTCCCATTCGGCGCGTGCAGCATTACTGCTGAGATCTGGCTTGAGAGGCCCGATGAAACTTTGGTTAGCCCGTAGTACACCGCCATCACGTGTTGCGCTGGAGTCATTAAGATAGCTAAATACCGAATAGCGCAACTTGTCAGAATATTGTTGTAGAAGCCCCTCGGGTTTGTAATTGCTTGCCGAGTATCTTTTGCAATTTGCTTCTAGGTCAACGGTGGGGTCGCATACTTTTACTTGCACTCTTACTCGATAGACACTGTAGCGGGTCGAATTGAAAATAGAACCCACGGTATAGTCAGCCTTGAGTAAATTACCATTCCATTGGTTGTTGTCGTTTGGGTCCAGATTCACCCAGACGCTCGACATGTTGTTGCCCGCGCCATAGTCGGCAGAGCCGCCGCCACCGATTCGATCGTTCCAGTTGGAGAACAGCATATCGAACCCTTGGCCTTCCAGACGAACATAGAAGCCAGCCCAGTTGGCCGCAAAGGGGGTAGCACCGGCAATCTCGGACGCTGGCAGCAGTCCCTGACCGCTATTCAAACGGTTGCCAGCAGAGTTTTGTCCACTGTGCCGAGCTTTTTGCAAGACGGTAAGGCCAACATCATCCCGCACTCTGGCACCGCCGGTCAGAGCGCTACGGAAAGGGTCGATGGTTGGGGTGGCGGCCCAGTTGAGGAAATTGCCGCTCCATTGCCTGGCACCGCTGCAGCGACGGCTATTGGCGGCACTGACAGGATTGAACCAACTATTGTCCAGTGAGCCGCCAAAGGCGTAGGTATAGCATTTTTCCGAATCGAAGTATCCGCTATAGACATTGCTGGAACTGTAGCTGCCAAGGTTGGCTACAGAGAGGACCGTCGGCCATTCTACCGAGGGCACCAGCGCCAGGCTGCCTGGAATGTCTCCCCCTACAGCCAGCGGAGTCTGGGATACCGTGGCGTTGCCTGGCGTACTCAGCAGAAGCAGCACCATCGCTGAAGGCAGAGTCCACGTCAGAATTCGCAATTGATGAGGCATGACGCTCTCCGAGTAGCTATCGCCTGACAAAGATGGTGTTGATGGTGACATTCGCCGTGGACGCCGACCCGGCTCCGGCAGTGGTAGCCGCTCCAGCACCCTGGGTTTCGATGCGCAGTACGCTTACGTCCAGCGGAATCACCTGAAGGCCATCGCCGGATCTCAGCGGATTGACACCTGGTGTTGGATTGATCCTAAAGCGGGCCTGATTGGGCAGATCCGTCAAAGCATCTGCATTTGTCCAGGTGGCAGTTTGGGCAGCGTTTTGCCAGTCGGTGACGCTGCGGGTGAGGGCGAAGGCTTCGGCCTGTCGCTGGGCCATTTCCGATGCTTGAAAAGCCTGGCTTTGATCGCGAGCATTTCCTGCCATGCGTTCCTGCAGCGTCGTGCCTCTCATACTGGCCAGGGCAATCAGGGTCATCAGTAGCAGCATCACCAAGGTCACGATCAACACCGCGCCTTTTTGATGGAGGGCTGAAGTTCTCATGGCAGATGGTTCCGAATGCTGACGGTTAGGTTGAATACCTGCCCCAGGCGACCGTTATCAAGGGGGACGGTACCGCCACGAAAGGTAAGTTGCTGATCTGGCGATACGGCCTGGGTATCTCTACTAACGGCAATCAGACTGATTTGGGCGGAAATTACGGACTGCCAATCGTTGATGTCCTGAGCGTCTCTATATTGTCCTGCTATCTGGCCATTGCTATTGCCTACTGCATATTGGATCTGCAGATCCTGGATGCCACTGACTAATTCCTCATCGACAACCAAGGGCCTTGCGTCGGCTGTGGCCAGATAGCGGATTCGGCGTAGCGCAGGAAGGCCGGCTGCAACGGAACTCTGACCTATGTAATAGAGCGAACTTTGAAAATTTGAGATTACCGCCGTTTGCGCATAGGGACGATTGATCGCCTGCAGCGTTGTCAACGTGGTGGCGTTGGCTGCGCTTTGATTGATGAAGAGTTGGCAGCCAGCTGTGTCGGAGATGATCAGCAGGCTACCAGGTGTCTGGCCGGTCGCTGCAGTCGTGTTAATGGTCGTGGCGTCTGCACTGACGGGATTGGATAGGGCTATGCCGGTCGCGCCAGCAGCATGCTTGAGTAGAATGACATCCGTTCCGGCTCGTCGGCTCGTGGTGTAGATGTCGTTCAGCCAGCCCGGGATAGAGTTCTCTCCAGCGTCATTCCAGCCTTCGATACCGGTACCGAGAACATAGCGTTCGTCCTTGGTCAGTGTCGTAGGCGTTGGATCATAGAGTGGAAACAGGCAGTCTCCGCGATAGCCGGCGTTTTTCAGATCATAGGCCAGAAAGTCCAGGGCGAAGCGTCCCGATTCCTGTACCTGAGATAGCGCGGAATTGGTCTGATAAGTTTGCCGGGAAGAGAGAAATACCTGCATGACGCCGCCCATGAGCAATAGCCCCAGAAGCAAGGCGATCATGAGTTCGATGATGGATAGGCCCTTCTGGCGGCGAGTCGCCCGATATTTCATAGGCGAGTCCTGTAGGAAAAGGTTTCGAAGCCCGAATTCTCGGCGGTAGAGGTACAGCTATCGTTCTGTGGCGCGACGTATTGAGTGGACTTGATTCGGGCTCGACTGTCGTTCCAGCAGATGGTCACGGTCACGATCTGTCCGCTGGTCACTATGGTCCCTGTGCCCTGTGGCAACGTGGTTGCCAGGTTGTTAAGCCATTGGCCCGTATCGCGCTGGGCCGGGGTACCAGTGATAGCGTTACTGGCCGACGGAGCGGGAAAGGTGGTCAGGGCGTAGCTACCAGCCAAGGCAGCGGTACGGTTCGCACGCATACGATCAGCCATGTCGTTGGCCAAGATAGTCGCCTGTGAGCGGTAATAGGCACCTTGGTTGCTTTGGACGCTTACCGATTGCAGCCCCGCGAGCCCTAGCAGCCCAATGGCGAGAATGACCATGGCAACCAATACCTCGATCAGGGTTGCGCCCCTTTGCTGCTTTGCATTCATGGTGACTGGCAGCCGTTCTGATTGACGAAGGCATTTCCGGTAAGGCTTACCGAAACCGTACGGCGGCAGCTGGGTGTTTCGATACTGAACGACTGGACGGCAGCGAGAGTGGTGAGACCGGTGCTGCGATAGGTGACGCCATCGGCAAGACCGGTCAAGGTGATGCCGGTAGTTGGCTCCCAGACCCGAATGACATTGGGGCCCTGAATCATCAACCAGCCCGCAGTCCAGTCGGTACCGCTTTCACAGGCATCACCCGCGACATTACGCCGACATAGGGTGACGTCGGTACGACGCTTCAGGGCTTCGGAGCGTGTTATCTGCATGGCGCCAAGCAGTTCATTGCTCATGACCGCAGCCCTGTTGCTCTGTAGCGTTCGAGTGAAAGAAGGCGCAGCAATGCTGACCACGATCGCCAGAATGGCGAGCGCTACCAGGGTTTCGATCAGGGTAAAGCCGTACTGGGTCCGCATCGTCGGTTTCGCCGGGCTGGAAGGCCAAGCATGGGGGATCATGCCTGGCTGGACCAGCGTAGGGCGGATATCCGGTCGAAACGGGAAGGTGTCTGGTCAGGACGTTCAGGCGCAGCGATCGCTGGTGCGAAGATTCGCCACCTCGATCCGCCCAGCCTTGTTAAGGACCAGTCGTGCGCGCGGCTCGGCGCCTTGGCAGAGGATGAAGCTGCCGTTCAGGGCGTCGGTCACGCCGCTGTTTAAAAACGTCAGATGAGGTAGCGTACGGAAATTGTTCCACCGCCAGTGCAGTCCGTCGGGGAGCTGACTAATCAGCAGGGTGGGCTCTTCGACCGATTGAAGGCCATCGCGATCCCAGTCGCGGAAGACGCGGGTGGTAGCCGACCAGAGGTTCGAGCTGTCGCACTCGCCGGTCGGTGCATGACAGATGGACACACTGCCGTGGCCATTGATCGCAGCCGCCCGTGCGAAGTTGACCGTCTCCCTGAGTTGCTGAATGGCCAGCTGCTGGCGATTGCGCTGCAGCATTCCCCCAAAGGCAGGGACGGCCAGGGAGGCAACGATACTCAGTATGCTGAGGCAGATCAGGGATTCGAAAAGACTGAAGCCTCGCGCGATGCGATAGGTCATGTTGACGTCCTTGTGGGTAGGCGGCCTTCCTGGCCGCGCTAGCCGTTTTGCGCCAGGACGGCGGAACAGTCAATTCCAGGATGTAGAGGTGTGACGTGATCTTTGATGTAGCGGTGGTCGGGGCGGGTGCGATAGGGCTGATGTCGGCCTATTGCCTGTCCTTGAGCGGTCGGCGGGTGGTGGTGGTCGAGCGCGGTGAGCCGGGGCGGGAGGCGTCCTGGGCCGGCGGTGGGATCGTGTCGCCGCTTTATCCGTGGCGCTATCAGCCGGCGGTGACGGCGCTGGCGCACTGGTCGCAGGATTTCTATCCGGTACTGGGGGAACGGTTGCGGCAGGAGACGGGGGTGGACCCCGAGGTGGAAGTGACCGGGCTGTACTGGCTCGATCTGGAGGACGAAGCCGAGGCGCTGGACTGGGCGCGGCGCAATGTGCGGCCGCTGGCGTCGGTGTCGGTCGCGGCGGTGCGGCAGCGGGTGCCGGTGCTGGGGCCGGGCTATGAGCGGGCAGTCTTCATGGCGGGGGTGGCCAATGTGCGCAATCCCCGGCTAGTGCGCTCTCTGCGCGAAGCCCTGCTAGGCATGCCGAATGTGACGCTGGTGAGCGAGTCGCCGGTGACCGGTTTCCTGCGCCAGGGCGAGCGGGTAGTGGGGGTGCAGACCGCGCGCGAGGCCATCCATGCCGAGTCCGTGGTGGTCTGTGCCGGGGCCTGGAGTGGTGATTTGCTGCAGAGCCTGGGGCTGGCCGTGCCGGTGCGGCCGGTGAAGGGGCAGATGCTGCTGTATCGCCAGCCAGTGGGTTATCTGACCAGCATGGTACTGGCCAAGGGGCGCTACGCCATTCCGCGCCGCGATGGGCATATCCTCATCGGCAGCACCCTGGAGCACGCCGAATTCGACAAGACGCCGACCGCCGAGGCGCTGGCCAGCCTGCAGGCCTCGGCCGCCGAGTTGCTGCCGGCGCTGGCCGGCCAGGCGCCGGTGGCGCACTGGGCGGGACTGCGGCCGGGCTCGCCGGATGGCGTGCCCTTCATCGGGCCGGTACCGGAGCTGCCCGGGCTGTGGCTCAACTGCGGGCACTATCGCAACGGCCTGGTGCTGGCGCCGGCGTCCTGCCAGTTGCTGACCGATCTGCTGACCGAACGCACGCCGATCATCGATCCGGCGCCCTATGCGCCAGGCGCGCGGTTGGCAGCGGACTGATCAGTCGATGCCAAGCTTCTTCAGTCGGTAGCGCATCGAGCGGAAGGAGAGACCCAGGCGTTCCGCGGCGGCGGTGCGATTCCAGCGGGTCTCTTCGAGCGCCTGCATGATCAGCTGGCGTTCGATGGACTCCAGGTGGTCTTCCAGATTGGCGATGTTGGCCAGGCTGGCTTCGCCGGTGGCGGTGGCTGCCGGGGCATCGGCCAGGCGCAGATCGGCCGGGCGGATGATGTCGCCCTCGCAGAGGGTGTAGGCCCGCTCCAGCATGTTTTCCAGTTCCCGCACGTTGCCGGGGAAACGGTAGCTCTTGAGCTTGGCCAGGGCATCCTCGCCCAGCGTGGCCGCGGCCAGGCC
>Ga0153990_1000035_pt1 | contig 56133 bp, 49 predicted proteins | sample TSNC074MetaG_FD_104739 | JGI IMG/M metagenome (GOLD analysis project Ga0153990, IMG submission 104739) | Attine ant fungus gardens microbial communities from North Carolina, USA - TSNC074 MetaG | ecosystem: Host-associated > Fungi > Mycelium > Unclassified | place: USA: North Carolina, Jones...
CTCCACGCCGGCCTGGGCGGCCAGCGGCTGCGAGCAGGCCACCAGGTTGCGGCCCATGACCGGCGAGCGGGCCGAGGAATAGGGGTTGTGATAGTCCAGATCGGGCATGGCGAAGGGTCTCATTGGTGACGAGGATCGAGGGCGTCGCGCAGGCCGTCGCCCAGCAGGTTGAAGCCGAGGACGGTGAGGTAGATGCAGACGCCCGGGGCGATGGACATCCAGGGCGCCTGCTCCATGAAGTTCTTGGCGGTGTTCAGCATGGAGCCCCAGGAGGGCATCGGCGGTTGCTGGCCGAGGCCGAGAAACGACAGGCTGGCCTCGGCGAGGATGGCGGCGGCGATGGTCAGGGTGGCCTGGACCACCAGCGGCGAGAGGATGTTGGGCAGGACGTAGCGCCAGAGAATCCAGCGATCCGGCAGGCCGATGGCGCGCGCCCCCTCCAGATAGTCCTCGTGGCGGATGGCGAGCACCTGGCCGCGGGTCAGGCGGGAGAACACCGGCATGGCGGACAGGCCGATGGCGATCATGGCGTTGCCCAGACTCGGGCCGAGAAAGGCCCCCAGGGCGATGGCGAGGACCAGGAAGGGACAGGACAGCAGGGCTTCGACCAGGCGTGAGACCACGGCGTCCAGCCAGCCGCCGAAGTAGCCGGCGATCAGGCCCAGGGGCACCCCCACCAGCAGGGCGATGGCCACCGAGACCACGCCCGCCAGCAGCGAACTGCGCGCGCCCCACAGCAGGCGCGAGAGCAGATCGCGCCCGAGTTCGTCGGTGCCCAGCCAGTTCAGCGCCGAAGGCGCCTTGCGTACCGCCAGGAAGCTGGTCTTGAGCGGATCGAAGGGGGCCAGCCAGGGTGCCAGCAGGGCGGCCAGGGCGAAGGTCAGGATCAGGGCGGCGCCGAGCAGCGCGCCGCGATTGGCGCTGAACTTGCGCCAGAAGGGCGAGCGCGCGGGTCTCAGGGTGGCCGGGCGGGGCAGGGTCAGGGCGTTCATGCGGCGTGCCTCAGGCGCGGGTTGATCAGGCGGTAGAGTAGGTCGGCCACCAGGTTGAGCAGCACGAAGCCCACCGCCACGCAGAGCACCACCCCCTGGACCACCGCGTAGTCGCGGTTGAACACGGCGTCGACGATCATCTTGCCGAAGCCGGGGATGCTGAAGACCTGCTCGGTAAGCACCGCACCGCCGAGCAGTTCGCCGAACAGCAGGGTGGTGAGGGTGACGATGGGCATCAAGGCATTGCGCAGGGCATGGCGTAGGATCACCACGCGCTCGCGCAGGCCCTTGGCTCGGGCGGTGCGTACGTAGTCGGCGCGCAGCACCTCCAGCATGGCCGCTCGGGTATGGCGCATCAGGGTGCCGGAGAGGCCGGCGCCCAACACGAAGGCCGGCAGGATCAGGGTGCGCAGGTTGCGCAGCGGGTCCTCGTGGAAGGGCACGAAACCGGAGGCCGGCAGCCACTGCAACTTCACCGCGAAGAGCAGGATCAGGAGGATGCCGAGCCAGAAGTGCGGGATGGAGATGCCGGACAGGGCCACCAGATTGGCGCCGTAGTCGACCGCCGTGCCCCGGCGTACCGCGGCGAGGATGCCGGTGGGGATGCCGATGAGCAGGGCGATGACGATGGCCAGCAGCGACAGCTCCAGGGTCACCGGCAGCTTTTCGGCGATCAGCGCCGTCACCGGCTGGTCGGTGCGCAGCGAGATGCCCAGGTCACCCCGCAGCACCCCGCCCATCCAGTGCAGGTACTGCACCGGTACGGGATCGTTCAGCCGGTATTTCTCGCGCAGGAATTCCAGCACCTGGGGATCACGCTCCTCGCCGGCCATGGCCAGCACCGGATCGCCCGGCAGCAGTTGCTGCAGGGTGAAGACGAACAGCGACACCAGCAGCAGGGTGGGCAGGGCACTCAGCAGGCCACGCAGGAAGAGGCGTAGCATGGCTATTGCCCGCGGGTGACGCCGGCCAGGCGAATCAGGCCGTCGGGATTGGGGACGAAGCCCTTGAGATCGGCGCGGGTGGCGATGATGCGCGGGTCGAAATAGAGATAGAACACCGGCAGCTCCTCGCGCAGCAGGGTCAGGGCCTGGGCATAGAGCGCCTGGCGCTGGGCCTGGTCATTGATGGTGCGGGCCTGGTCGAGCAGTTGATCCAGCGCGGCGTTGCAGTAGCGACCGTCGTTCTGGTTGCCCTTGCAGGTGACGAATTGATGCACGTTGCCATCCGGATCGGGGCGTCCGGACCAGGCGCTCAGGCCGAGCTGGAAGTTGCCGGCGTGCTGTTCGGCCAGCAGGGTGGCGTATTCGGTGGCGACCAGGTTGACCTCGAAGCCGGCCTCGGCGGCCATGGCCTGGATTAGCTGGCCCACCTGCTGGGCGATGGGGTTGTTGGCGATCTTGAGTTCGACCTTGACCGGCAGGCTGACGCCGGCGGCCTTGAGCAGCGCCTGGCTGCGCGCCACGTCGCGGGCCGGCACGGCGAAGGCCTTGTCGTAGTAGGGGCTGCTCTGCGGGAAGGGCTGCACGCTGGGCGCATAGAGGCCTTCGAACACCACCTGGTTGAGCGCCTGGCGATCCAGCGCCAGGTCGAAGGCCTGACGCACCCGCTTGTCGCCGGCGAAGGGATTCTTCGCCCGGTCGCCGTTGGCCATGTTCACCATCAGCTGCATGTAGCCCAGGCCCGGGGTGTTGTAGAGGGTGAAGCCGGCCTGGCCCTGCAGGCCCTTGACGTCGGTGGGCGCGACCCGCTCGACGATGTCCAGGTCGCCCGAGCGCAGGTTGGCCAGGCGCACCGAGGTGTCCGGGATGGGCAGGAAGATCAGCCGGTCGAAGTGGTAGGCGCTGGCGTTCCAGTACTGGGGGAAGCGCTCCAGCACGATGCGGTCCTGCTGCACCCGCTGCACGAAGCGATAGGGACCGGAACAGACCGGCTTGCTGCCCACGTCGCCGGTGGACGCCTTGGGCGCCAGCATCATGCCGGCGCGGTCGGAGAGCTGGGCGAGCAGGGTGGCGTCGGGTTGCTTGAGGCGGATGCGCACGGTCTGGGAATCGACCACCTCGACGGTATCCACCGAAGCCAGTTCGCTCTTGCGCAGCGAGTCGGGCAGGCTGCGGGCGCGGTCCAGGTTGAATTTCACCGCGGCGGCGTCGAAGGTCTCGCCGTCATGGAAGGTCACGCCCTGGCGCAATTGCAGCGTCAGGCTGCGGTTGTCGTCGCTCCACTGCCAGGCGGTGGCCAGCTGGGGCACCAGCTCCAGCTGTGGCGAGACGTCTACCAGCTTGTCGCACAGGGCGGTGTAGACCAGCCGCCCCGAATAGGTCCGCGAGCGGTGCGGATCGAGCACGTCGGGATCGTCCTGGATGCCGATGCGCAGGGTGGTCTCGGCCAGGGCGGAGCCGCCGGCCAGGAGCAGAAGGGTGGCGGTGAGCCAGGCGGAGGCTTTCATGGGGTGGACTCCAGAAGGGATTGATGACGGTTGAACAGGGCCAGGCGGCGCGTGAAGGCGGCGCTGGTGGCGATCAGCGGCGGCGGTGAGGCGCCCGCGCCGGCGATCTCGCGCCAGAAGTGGCAGGCCACCCGGCCTTCGCCGGCGGCGGATTCCAGCAGCGGCTTGGCCTCGCGGCACAGCGGCCGGGCGTGGGGGCAGCGGGTGTGGAAGCGACAACCGCTGGGCGGCGCCGTGGGGCTGGGCAGGTCGCCGCCGAGCAGGGTGCGTGGCCGCCGCGCCCGCGGATGGTTGACCGGCACCGCGGCCAGCAGCGCCTGGGTGTAGGGATGCAGGGGCGACTCGAACAGCGCCTCCACCGGCGCCAGTTCGACGATCTCGCCCAGGTACATCACCGCCACCCGGTCGCTCATGTGGCGGATCACGCCGAGGCCGTGGGCGACGATGATCAGGGTCAGGCCGAAGCGCGCCTTGAGGTCTTCCAGGAGGTTCACCACCTGGGCCTGCACCGAGACGTCCAGCGCCGACACCGGCTCGTCGCCGAGCAGCAGCCGCGGCTCGGCGGCCAGGGCGCGGGCGATGCCGATGCGCTGCCGCTGACCACCGGAGAATTCATGGGGGTAGCGCCCCGCCAGCTCCGGCGCCAGGCCCACGGTGCGCAGCAGCTCGGCCACCCGCTCGGCGCGCTGGCCCCGATTCAGCGGCTGGTGCAGCCACACCGGCTCGCCAACGATGTCGGCCACGCTCATGCGCGGATTCAGCGAGGCAAAAGGGTCCTGGAAGATGATCTGCAATTCCTGACGCACCTGACGCAGCGCCGCCGGGCTGAGGTTGCCCAGGTTGCGGCCTTCGTAGATGACGTCGCCGGTCGTGGGCGCGAGCAGGTTGAGCAACAGGCGGCCGAGGGTGGACTTGCCCGAGCCGGACTCGCCCACCAGCGCCAGGGTCTCGCCGCGGCGCACCGTGAAGGAGACATTGCTCACCGCCTGTACCGGTGGCTTTGGGCGTTGCAGGAAGCCGGCCTGGCCACCGAAGTGCTTGGTCAGGCCGATGGCTTCGAGGATGGGACGTTCCACGGCATTCATGCGGGGGTCTCCAGGTGCTGTTCCAGGGGCGCGCGCAGGCAGGCCACCTGCTGCCCAGGAGCGAGTTCCACCAGGGGTGGCGGCGCGACGCGACAGGCATCGAGGACGAAGGGGCAGCGGCTGGCGAAGCGGCAGCCCGCCGGCATCTCGGCGGGCGTCGGCACCCGGCCGGCGATGGTCGCCAGGCGTCCCGTGCGCGGTCCCAGCGAGGGCATGGAGCCCATCAGGCCGAGGGTGTAGGGATGCTGCGGATCGTCGAACAGCTGGGCGACCGGGCCGGATTCCACCACCCGGCCGGCGTACATCACTGCCATCTCGTCTGCGACCTCGGCGACCACGCCGAGGTCGTGAGTGATGAGGATCATGGCGCTGCCGGTCTCGGCCTGCAGACTGGCGATGAGTTCGAGGATCTGCGCCTGGATGGTCACGTCCAGCGCCGTGGTGGGCTCGTCGGCGATGATCAGCGCCGGGTCGTTGGCCAGCGCCATGGCGATCATCACCCGCTGGCGCATGCCGCCGGAGAGTTCGTGGGGATAGGCCGCCAGTCGCTGGGTCGCCGCCGGCACCCGCACCTTCTCCAGCATCTCCAGGGCGCGCTGCCGGGCAGCCGACTGACTGCCACCCCGATGGCGCAGCACGGTTTCCATCAACTGTTCGCCGACTGTGAAGGCCGGATTCAGCGAGGTCATCGGCTCCTGGAACACCATGGCCAGGCGATCGCCGCGCAGGTCGCGGCGGCGCGCCTCGGGCATGCCCAGCAGGTCCTCACCCATGAAGCTGGCTTGATGAGCGCGGACCTGGGCGCTAGCCGGCAACAGCCCCATCAGCGCCATGGAGGTCACGCTCTTGCCACAGCCGGATTCGCCCACCAGGGCCAGGGTACGGCCTGGCTGCACGGTAAAGCTCAGGCCTTCCACCACCGCGGCCGGCGCTCCAGCGAAGCGTACGCTGAGGTCGTCCACCACCAATACCGGGGCGCTCATAGGGCCTGCTCCAGGGTCTGTTGCAGCACGCTGTCCAGTGCCAGCTGCAGGGCGCGCAGATGGGCGCGCATCACCGCCGCGGCGCGGACCGGATCGCGGGCATCGAGGGCTTCCACCAGGGCCTGGTGGTCATCGTGGTAGGCCAGCAGGCGCTGGGCATTGCGCGCCCGGTGGCGCAGGTCGCGCCAGATCGGGTCCAGGCGGATGGCGTCGAGCATCTCGAACAGGTCCAGCAGCAGGCGATTGCCGGCGGCCTCGGCGATGCTGCGGTGGAAGGCGCTGTCCCACAGCTCGATGGCATCGGCATCCTCGCTGCTGCCCAGGCGTTCGAAGGCGGTGCGCTCGGCCATGCGGCGAATCAGGGCGCGCTGTTCGCCACTGGCGCGCTGGGCGGCCAGGGCGGCGAGATTCGGCTCCAGGTGCAGCCGTGCCTCCATCACCTCGCTGAAATTGGTGCGCGCCGACAGCTGGGTCAGGGTGAGGGCTGCGCTCGGCGGCGTGGGCCCGACGTAGGTGCCCTTGCCCTGGCGGCGCCACACCTGGCCCTCGGCTTCGAGCACCGCCAGGGCACGGCGGATGGAACGCCGGCTGACGCCGAATTCACTGGCCAGCTCGCGCTCCGGCGGCAGGGGTTTGTCGGGGAGGTTGCTCTGCTGGGCCACCAGGTTGCGCAAGGCATCCAGGGCCAGGCGGGCACTATCGTCGGTGTGGATCTGCATCGAACCTTTGCCTCTTAGGTCTGGGCCGTCTCCCGCTGCGAAACGCGCTAACAACGCGATCGCAGGGGAGATGCGAATACCTGAGGCGGGTGCAAGGCCGATGCCATTTGAAATTGGTTCGCTGGACCTTTCAGCGCGAGGCTCTGGGGCGATGCCTGGATTCCGGTCGCGGTCCGGACCCGCAGCATTGGTTCGCGTCTGGGCGAACCTTTGTCCGGCTACTCACGAGACGCTGCGCCAGGATGGAGCCCGGTTGCACCGGAGCGGCGCGTTGGGGATGTCATTCAGCGCCTGCCCCGATACTCCGCCTTCCACGCTGAGCGGATCGATGCAACGGATAGCCAGATCTTCCTCGTGCTGCCGGACCCTACGTAAATGTCCGGTCCCGCTGCCGAGTTGCTGAATGGACAGGTCCGCAGGAGAGTTGTCGTGGACGTCAGCGCCTAAGCCCGGCCCAGGCGAACGTTGATAAGGACCGTCAAAAGGCTGCATTTCTCGCGACTACGCATGGCTGCGCCGAATGCCGGCATCACTCGCTCGGCATTCGGCTGCGTGCGCTTCTACGTCTGGCCCAAGACCACCCGCGGGGACGTCGCCGCTCGCCTTCTCAAATGACGGCCGACTGGCATCAGGGCGTCAGCCGATGGGCAGTTCACCGGTCACGACGACGATGAACAGGCCGAACATCGGTAGCGATCTTGAAGAATTCCTTCTGGTACTTGCCGAAGGTCATTTCCGTTCGATTCATCAGCAGGAACAGCCAGGCGACTGTAGGACTCGGATAACGCTGAGGTAGAGAGTCATTTCACCATTTTCGGCGGCGAACACTGTTCAAGTGGGTAACGCGGATGGCGATGGGCTCCGCCATCATGAGGTGAGGGTGCTGCCTATCCTGACGCCCTTCTGGCACGCGACTACCACTTTCTCGCTACTTCGATTCAGCGCTCAGAGGGGTGTTGATCGTGGTAAGCCTTACCTGCGAATCGGCATTTCATTCCTTTTTGGCATTGAGATGGCTTTCCACTGCACGGAACGTAAGCAACAGCAGACCGGCAATGCCGAGCGTGAGGGGTGCGCCTAGGGCGCTGGCGAGCAAGCCGGCGAGCAGGCCACCCACCGCCTCGAAGCCGAAGCGCATGGCGATGTACAGGGCGATCACGCGGCCACGCAGCGCTGCCGGGGCATCGCCCTGCAACAGCATGTTGGTGCTGACGTTGTTGGCGGTGATGCCGAAGCCCAGCAGGGCCAGCAACAGTAGCGCCAAGGGAAGCGGCAGCTGGAACGCCAGCAGGCACAGGGCCAGGGCACAGCACAACTCGGCGATGAAGATCACGCGCCTCAGGCGGTGCAAGGCGCCGGCGAGGGCGAGCATGATCGTGGCGACGAAGGCACCCGCACCGGCGGCTCCCCATAGCCACCCCAGCATCCGGGCATCGCCGAGGTAGAGCGTCTTGGCCAGTACCGGCAGCAAGACGCTGTAGTTGGAGGCCAGCAGGTTGACGGCGACCACCCCCAGCATCAGGCGCCGGACCGAGAAGGTATTCCAGACGTAGTCCAGGCCTTCACGAAACATCTGACTGGTCGAACCGCTGGCTTTGGCGGTCGCGCTGCCCTGAACCTTCGTCAGGCCCAGCAGCAAGGTAGCAAAGGCGATCGCCGTGATCAGGAAGCACAGCGCTTCGCTACTGGCGGCGATCAGGGCGCCGGCCAACGGCGGGCCGATGAAGCGCGCGGCGTTGATCAGCATGGCATTGAGGGCGAGGGCGTTGGGCAAATCGCTGGCGTCGGCCACGAAGCTACCGATGAGTGCCTGTCTGAGCGGTGTTTCCAGGGCATTCAGCAAGCCCAGGAATAGAGCCATGGCGATCAGGATCGGCGCGTCGATCCAGCCTTGCCAGCTCAAGAGCGCGAGCAACAGCGATTGGATCGCCAGCAGCGACTGCGCCGCGATCAGGCAACGGCGTTTGTCGTGGCGGTCGATCCAGGCGCCGGCGATCGGACCTACCAGCAATTGCGGGGCGAGCGTCAGAAAGGTGATGACGCCCAGCAGGGTGGCGGAAGCGGTGACGTGATAGGCCATCCACGACAGCGCGACCTGTTGCACCCATTTGCCCAGGGTCGACACGCCCTGGCAGGCGAAATAGATCTGGAAGTCACGATGGGCGAGCGCCCTTACAGCGGTGGGCCAACGGGAGGGCTGTGCAGGTATCGCCAAGAAGGCTGTCTCCAGATTGACTCGGCAGGCAGCGGCCGGTCCGGCAGGTCAAGTGCGGCACCGCGACAACCAGCACGGCGATGCTTGGGACAAGAGCGGCTACCCCCTGGCGCTCATGCCATACAGGGCGGGCAGTGCGCAGAACCCGTCATCAGGCCGGCCGTTTCAAGTTGCGGGGTGACAACCAGCTATGAGCTGGCTTTTTAGAATGTCATTTCGTTTTGTTGTTTGCAATGGCCAGCCCGCCAGCCCGAGCAGCCGGGCTGGCAGAAGTTGGCGGGACGAAGGTCTCCTCGTCCGGCCCTAGCGGCCGGCACGGCGCCGTTGTCGAGCATGGGGTGAACAACCAAGCCGGCCGGAAGTAGGACCGATGGCCTTCAGTCCTAGCGTGGGGTCGATGCCGAGGAGGGCGCATCGTTTTCCGGTAACGCGCCGTGACGAAGCAGATGCACGACTTCGTCCTGCGTCTGGTTGACCGCCCCGAGGCGTTCGATCAGTTCGGCCGCGCGACTGCCGCGCAGGCCGGCGGTGGTGAGCTGGCCGGCATGGACGTAGGTGTAAACCCCGGACACGGCGAAGGCCTTGATACAGGCGACGTGCCGCGCCTGTTCGGGCAGGGTGCTGCGGAAGGCCTCGCTGGCGAAGAAGCGTCGGCGCTCCAGTGGCGAGGCGAAGACGATCTCCACCATCGACAGCGCCGCGCGGATGGCATCGGCCCGGTGCGCCACGTCCGGCGACGGCGGATGCTGACCGTCGTTGACGAAGGGCACGCACGGGTGGACGCGCACTTTCAGGACGGCCGCTTGGGTGGCCAGCCAGGGGCCCAGCTGGCTCAGCAGATAAGTGTTCAGGTCCTCGAGGCTGTCGCGGGGATGCAGATGGAGCTGCAGGCGATCCAGCTGGTCGGGACCGTTGTGCTGCTCGTCCGCCAGCGTGTTCTTGAAGGCATGCGAGCCATGGGGCAGATCATAGGCAAGCGTCTCGGCGAACATGTTCTGCTCGTCGCTGAACAGCACGGGGCTGGCGGCCTGGAAGGTACGCTGATGCGCCTCGTCAGCGAAGCCGATCTCGACCATTCCATCCAGTTCGTAGTCGGGAATCTCGCGGATGCCCTCGGCCAGCGGCCACAGATGGGCGTCCTGCTCTCGGTCGAAGTGGTATTGCACGTAGTGACCGAGCCCCGGCAGACGGGCGCACAGGGGACCGTGGACATCACGCCAGTATTGCGCGAACAGGTCATGGGGCACGCGTTCGCGACGCTTGACCGTGGTGTAGCTGTTGAGAGTGATCATGGGGGCGCATTCCTGAAGGCGAGACTTGGAAAGTGGACCCCTGATGTTGGCGATAAGCTCCGGACGTTCGCGAGCGAGATCCCGGGCCATGGTGCGTACCTACCCGCCCGAACCCGGACGCGCTCGATCCGTGGAGCGCGTCCTGAACATCCAGGTGCGAGACGCTTGTCAGACCTGCGCCATGCCACCGTCGACCGGCAACTCGGCGCCGGTGATGAAGCTGCTCTGGTCGCTGGCGAGAAAGAGCGCGGCCGCGGCCACTTCCTCGACGCGTGCCATCCGGCCGAGCGGGATCAGTCTGTTCAGCTGCTCTCTCACCTCCGCCGAGGTCGCCGCCATCATGGCGGTGTCCGTGGGCCCCGGCGCGACGACGTTGACGCGGATGTTGCGGGGCGCCAGTTCATTGGCCCAGGTCCGCGCGAAGGCGCGTACCGCCGCCTTGCTCGCCCCATAGACGCCATAGCCCGGGGTGCCGATCGCGGCGGCGATGGAGCCGATCAATACGATGGTGCCGCCAGCGGGCATGATCGCCGTCGCCGCCTGGGTGGCGAAGAGCAGGGCGCGTACGTTGAGCGCGAAGGTGCGGTCGAAGTGCTCTGCGGTGAGGGTCTCGAGCGGTGCGAACTCCGAGAGACCGGCGTTCACCACCAGCACATCCACCCGCCCGGCTTCGCGCCGCACGCTGTCGAAGAAGGCATCAAGGGCTGTGACATCGGACGCATCGAGGCTGCGCTCGAGCAACCTGCCCGCGCCGCGTTCGACGTCGCGGGCCTGGGTGCGTCGACTGCTGGCGTACACCGTGGCGCCCTCGGTCGCGAAGCGTTCCGCGATGGCCCCACCGATCCCGCCATGACCACCGATCACGACGGCGACTTTTGCTGAAAGTATGCTCATGGATCCTCACCCGGTTGCTGTGGCTGTCCAGGAGCACGGTATCATTCGTATATCTGATCGCAAGAACGCACCTGAGGGTGCCTAGATATCCAGGCGGATACCCATGTCCAGCAACGAGCTCGAACTCCCGCTCGACGTCAGCGCGACGCGTCCCATCCTCGAACACATCGGCAACAAGTGGGCCGTGCTGATCCTGAGCGTCCTGTGCACGCAGCCGGCGCGCTTCAACGATCTCAAGCGCCGCCTCCACGGCATCACCCACAAATCCCTTTCCGAGGCCTTGAAGCGGCTCGAGCGCAACGGCCTGATCAGTCGCAAGGTACTGCCGACGCAGCCGATCGGCGTCGAATACACCATCACCCCGCTTGGCAGCTCGCTGCGCGAACCCTTCGCCGCGCTCTATAGCTGGGCCCTGGACCACGGCGCCGCCATGGAAGAGGCGCAACGGGTCTACGACGAGTCGCGAAAGGGGGAAGGGCAGGAGGAGGACCTCTAGCGCCCGTCATCTGGGTTCGCCGCTCTTACCAGCGTAGCGGACGGGCGTGGTGCTTCAGGGACTGCCGGTGAATCCCCGGCAAGAGGCTTGCTGAGTCATGAGCGCGGGCGGGACGGACTCTCCCTCGCCTGGGAGGCGCCTCGCCGCCCTCTGGAACGGCCACCACGCGGCGTGCGTCAGCGCTAGCGACTCAGCTCATAGGCGCACATGTTCACCGTGGCGGCCAGATTCAGGGATTCGATGGCACCCGAGCCGGCGATGGTGAAGGGCTGGGCATTCAGCGCGGTGAGCTTTTCCCGGGGTACGCCGCGGGCTTCGTTGCCGAAGAGGTAGCAGTCGAAGGCCTTGAAGCCCGCCGCCTGGACGGGCTCGCCCTGCATGTCCAGGCAGGCGATGCGGGGGAAGCGCTCCGGCAAGCCGTCGAGTCCGACGTCGAGTTCCAGCGGCGTGTGGAAGATGGCGCCCATGCTGGCGCGGACCACCTTGGGATTGTAGGGGTCGACACTGCCCGGACTGAGCAGGCAGCGAAAGCGCCCGAACCAGGCCAGGGTGCGCAGGATGGTGCCCAGGTTGCCGGGGTCCTGGATCTCGTGCAGGTAGAAGGCGCGCTCGCTGGCAGCGGAGGCGGCCACGGCCTGCTCGGTCGTAGGCATGGGCACCACGGCGATGATGCCCTGCGGCGTCTTGGTATCGGCGATCTGCGCCATCTGCCGGTCGCTGATCAGGTGCGTGCGGAACGGACTCTGCCAGTGCTCGTAGGCGGCGGTCACGTAAAGCTCCGCGCGCTGCAGTTGCGGATTCTGCAGCGCGGCCTTTTGCAGCTCCAGCGCCAGGTGCTCGCCCTCCACCAGGAAATGACCGAATTCGGCGCGGTACTTCTTCTGGTGGAGTTTCTTGATGTCGTCGAGCTTCATCAGCCAGCGGCCCGGGCCAGCGGGGCGTCCTGCTCGTCGCCTTCCGCGAGCATCGCCTTGGCCAGCGCCTCGGCCACCTTGATGCCGTCCACGCCCGCGGAGAGGATGCCGCCGGCGTAACCGGCGCCTTCACCCGCGGGATAGAGGCCGCGCAGATTGAGGCTCTGCAGCGTCTCGTGATCACGGGTGATACGCACCGGCGAAGAGGTACGGGTCTCGATGCCGGTCAGGATGGCGTCATGGCGGTCGAAGCCGCGGATCTGCTTGCCGAAGGCGGGCAGGGCTTCGCGAATGGCCTCGATGGCATAGGCGGGCAACGACGGCGCCAGATCGCCCAGGCGCACGCCGGGCTTGTAGGAGGGCTCGACTTCACCGAATTCGGTGGAGGGCACGCCGCGAATGAAGTCGCCGACCAGTTGGCCGGGCGCGCAATAGTCGCTGCCGCCCAGTTCGTAGGCGCGCGATTCCAGGCGCTCCTGCAACTCGACGCCGGCCAGCGGATCGCCGGGGAAATCCTGCTCGGGATTGATGCCCACCACGATACCGGAGTTCGCGTTGCGCTCGTTGCGCGAGTACTGGCTCATGCCGTTGGTGACCACGCGGCCCGGCTCGGAGGTGGCGGCCACCACGGTGCCGCCTGGGCACATGCAGAAGCTGTAGACGGCACGGCCGTTCCTGGCGTGATGGACCAGCTTGTAGTCGGCGGCGCCGAGTTCCGGGTGGCCGGCGTACTTGCCCAGGCGGGCCTGGTCGATCATGCCCTGGGGGTGTTCGATGCGGAAGCCGACGGCGAACGGCTTGGCCTCGATGTACACGCCCTGGCGGTGCAGCATGCGGAAGGTGTCGCGCGAGCTGTGGCCCAGGGCGAGCACCACATGGCGGCTGTGCAGGGTCTCGCCGCTGGCGAGCACCACGCCTTCGAGCTGGCCGTCGTTGATCACCAGGTCGGTCACCTTGCTCTCGAAGCGGACTTCACCACCGAGGGCGATGATCTCTTCGCGCATGGCGGCGACCACGCCGGTCAGGCGGAAGGTGCCGATGTGCGGCTTGCTGACGTAGAGGATCTCTTCCGGCGCGCCGGCGCGGACGAATTCGTGCATCACCTTGCGGGCGTAGAACTTCGGATCCTTGATCTGGCTGTAGAGCTTGCCGTCGGAAAACAGCCCCGCACCGCCTTCACCGAATTGCACGTTGGATTCGGGGCTCAGCACCTTCTTGCGCCACAGCGCCCAGGTGTCCTTGGTGCGGCTGCGCACGTCCTTGCCGCGCTCGAGCACGATGGGCTTGAAGCCCATCTGGGCCAGCAGCAGGGCGGCGAACAGGCCGCAGGGACCGAACCCCACCACCAGCGGGCGCTCGGTCAGGTTGGCCGGCGCCTGGCCGACCGGGTAGTAGCCGGTGTCCGGCGCCGGACGCACGTGCAGGTCATTGGCGAAGCGCGCCAGCACCGCCGCCTCGTCGCGCACTTCCAGGTCGATGATGTAGATGAACAGGATGACGCTGTTCTTCTTGCGCGCATCGTAGCTGCGCTTGAACACGGTGAAATCGAGGAGGTCGGCGTCGCTCAGCTTCAGGCGTTCCAGGATGGCCTGGCGCAGCTCGGCGGGGGTGTGGTCAAGCGGCAGAGACAGTTCGTTGATGCGAATCATGACAATAATCCTGGCCGGTGACTCCGGCAAAGGAAGGGACGAGGGGGGTAGGGCGGCGATTGTACCCGGCGGCTCCAGCGCTGTCAGGCCGGGACGATGGGCGCTCCACTAGGCGGCCTGGCGGTCGCTCGGGCGATCCCCGATTCGTCCCCGGGCGTTATCGGCTTATAATCGCCGCCACTTTGCGGCCGGCCCGACCTGGCGCGCGTCCGCTCCTCACCCGCTTTCCCGTGGTAGCTCCAACATGAAAAGATCCAAAAGCAGCCGTCGCTGGCTGGATGAACACGTCAACGATCCCTACGTCAAACGCGCTCAGAAAGACGGCCTGCGCTCGCGCTCCAGCTACAAGCTGATCGAGCTCAACGAGAAGGACAAGCTGATCCGTCCCGGCATGCTGGTCATGGACCTGGGCTCGGCGCCCGGTGGCTGGTCGCAGGTGGCCGGCGGCATCGTTGGCGACAAGGGCCGCGTGGTGGCCACCGACATCCTGCCGATGGGAGCCCTCGACAACGTCGACTTCGTCCAGGGCGACTTCACCGACGATGCCGTCTTCCAGAAGATCCTCGGCGTGCTCGATGGCCGCCAGCCCGATCTGATCGTCTCCGACATCGCGCCCAACATCAGCGGGGTCGCGGCCGCCGACCAGGCCGCCGCCATGTACCTGGTGGAACTGACCCTCGACATGGTGCGCCAGGTGCTCAAGCCCGGTGGCAACTACGTGGTCAAGGTGTTCCAGGGCGAAGGCTCCGATGTCTTCCTGAAAGACGTACGCACCTCCTTCGAGAAGGTGTCGATCCGCAAGCCCGAAGCCTCGCGTCCCCGCTCGCGCGAGGTCTATCTGGTGGGCAAGGGTTTCAAGGGCTAGTTCTGGCCCTTGCCGCCGGCGCGGGCCTGCCAGATGGCCCGCCGAGATGATCTTCCGCCGTGCTGTTTCGTCATTAATACCTGCCGCTACCCGTCGAGTATGTGCGCCGGCTCCTGGAGCTGCTGCAGCACATCGACGCGTCTTTCGAAAAGCCGCTCCCTTGCTCAGGAGACGCTGAGAATCCCGTAACCAGGGCCAAGGCGAACTGGCGTTGCTCTTCAGCGCTATCCCGCAACTGTGAAGGGATGTTTCCGGCAGGAGTTAATTCCTGGGCGGCTGCTAGGGTTTCCTATTCATCTGCGCTCAAGCAGTTGTTGCGGTGATCTCGTGCCGAAAACTGGGGGCGGAAGAGATGAATACCTATGTGTTCGAGACGGCCAGAAGATTGCTGACGGACATCTATGGCGCCTTGTACGAGATGGAAAGCGGGCATGGTTTCAGATGCGTGAAGGCCGAGCGAGGTCAGATCTTCCTGTATCGGCCCGTGGCGGGTCTGGCCGAGGGCAATCTGGGCGAGATCGCCTTCGAGATCGAATCCCATGCCAGGCGCGCAGGCCGAGGGGTCGTCGAAACCCGACACTTCTTCAGGCAGTTGAAAGTCGCCAGCGGCCACCCCACCGAGCGTGACAGTCGCTATGACTGGCCGCGGATCGGCTTCACCGATAAGGAAGAGGTCACGGCTATCGTGCTCGAGCTCAAAGCCTTTCTCGGCGTGGGCCGCTGAGGCTTTCCAGCAGACAGCCTGGCCAGGGATCCTGACTAGCGTCCATCCGCTGTCTTGCAGGCAGAGGTGCTCACCCGGGGGTGAGCACCTCTGCCGAAGGGGACCGTATTGCCGGACCGGTCTCAGGCCGGCTCTTCGAAACGGGCATAGCCGACGGGGATGCCGCCTTGGCTGGCATGCCGCGAGTTGTCGACGAGAGCGGCCGCCCGCTTGGCCAGCCCCGGTCCCGAGCGCTTGGTAGCGGGGCGCGGCAGGTCTTGGCCAGTCAGGGTGCTGTTCAGGGTGAAGAACTCCATCAGTTGCTGGAGCAATTCGGCCTGGCTGCTCATCTCTTCGGCGGTGGCGGCCAGTTCCTCGGAGGCCGAGGCGTTCTGCTGGGTGACCTGGCTCAGCTGCAGCATGGCGCTGTTTATCTGCTCGACGCCAGAGGTCTGTTCTTCCGAAGCGGCAGTGATCTCCTGCACCAGGTCGGAGGTCTTGCTGATGGAGGGCACCATCTCGTCCAGCAGCGAGCCGGCGCGCTCGGCCAGGGCCACGCTGCCCTGGGCGACGTTGCTGATCTCCTGGGCGGCGACCTGGCTGCGCTCCGCCAGCTTGCGCACCTCGGACGCCACCACGGCGAAGCCCTTGCCATGCTCGCCGGCACGGGCCGCCTCGATGGCGGCGTTGAGGGCCAGCAGGTTGGTCTGGTAGGCGATGTCGTCGATGATGCTGATCTTGGCCGCGATGGTCTTCATCGCCACCAGGGTGTCTCTGACGGCCTGGCCGCCTTCGTTGGCCTCGCGATTGGCCTTGCCGGCCATGCCATCGGTGACCTTGGCGTTCTCGGTGTTCTGGGCGATGGAGGCCGACATCTGCTCGACGCTGGCACTGGTCTCCTCGACCGAGGCGGCCTGCTCGGTGCTGGCCTGACTGATGCTCTGGGCGGTGGCGGAGATCTCTTCCGACGCACTGGCCAGCCCATCGGAGGCACTGCGGACATCGCTGATGATCTGCGACAGGCGCTGGTTCATGCCGTCCATGGCGCGCAGCAGGGCGGCGGTCTCGTCACGGCCCTCGGCGTCGATGCGCTGGGTGAGGTCGCCGGCGGCCAGGCGATCGGCGATCTCGACGGCGGCGCGCAGGGGCCGGGTGATGCTGCGGCTCATGAGGAAGCCCAGCAGGATGCCAAAGGCCACGCCCCCCGCGATGATGCCGATCAGCATGACCCGGCTGCGGGCATAGATCTGGTCGGTGAGGTCGTTGGCGTCGCTGGCGTTTTGCTCCTTGCGCTTGGACAGTTCGGTCATCAGCACGCCCACCTGGTCGCCATAACGGCGGACACTGACCAGCTGGTTGTCCAGCTCCGGGTCGGCGTCACGGAGCGTCCGCTTGCCCGCGATCGCCATGGCCTGGTCCAGTTGAGAGGTGTAGCTGCCGAGCAACTCGTCGATCTGCCGGAAATTGGCGGCCGACGCCTCGCTGCTGAACAGGGGGCGGGCCTTGGCGAGATTGTCCCGCACGTTGGCCAGGCCCAGCTTGACCTCCGCCTGGGCCCGATTGCGATCCTCTTCGGAAGTTGCCAGCAGGTAGTTGCTGCGCGCGCGGCCGATAAAGACCAGATTCAGATTGGCCTCCTTGATATAGGACAGCCCGAGCAGCTCGTTCTGATAGAGCTGAGTCGCCAGATCGTTGATCTGGCTGCTGTTGCTCAGACCTGCCAACCCCACGACCAGGCTGATGGACGCCACGGCGATAAAGGACACGATGAGGCGGGTGCCAATCCGGAAATTCTTGAACATCTGAAAGCTCCTGCTTAGGAAGGCTAGTGTTCGCGACTAGCCAGGACTGACGACGGAATAGTGACGTCAATAGGCAGGCTTTCGGATCGGGCCTAACTAAATTTATAGTGGCCTAACGCCACTTCGATAAATAAAAACAGTTGTTGTAGTTAGCGTTGATATTCTTCCGATAATTGTTTTCACGCTAATGGTGGCGTGTGGCGAAGTTCCAGGGCGTTGTGTTCGGGCAATGCGCCGGCAGTCGCTCGCGACCCCGCAGGGGGAAGCGAAGCGGACAGCAGGCGGCGCGGTGAAAAGGCAGTTTCGACAGTCCAAATCGCGCATTTGGTGGATCGCGCCTCAGCGGCGTTCTGCGTAGCGACGAGTCTTGGATCCTGCAACGGTACGGATGAAGCGCGGAAGGTGGGCGGGATCATGGTTCAACTGCGCGGGTTCAGCGAGTAAAGTTGTGAGTAGGTGCAGCGAGTTAAACCCTGGGGCAGTTCTCTCAATCAGATTGGTCTATCTGCCAAAGTTTTAATTGGAAATTTTATTTTGATGGATATGGCTACAGCGTTTCCATTGTTCCTTTTATATCTAGGCGCTGGCCGGAAAAGTTGGTGTTTGAGCCTTCGGCAGTTAGTGGGAGGGCACAGCAAGAGTGGTAAGGTCATGTTCGCCCGCGTCCATCCCTTGGGCGCTACATAGCCCAACTGATCTCGCCAGTCTGACGGACGATCGCGTCGACCTGCGCGGTCTGCCTGCCAACACGTCTCACTGCCAGAGCACGGCCTCAGCGCAGGGTTTCGTCCACCAGGCTCTTGAAAAGAGACGTCCGAGGCCGGCTCGCCGGTGGGATGTCGGCCTGTTCGAACCAGCTCGCATCGGCCTCGGGATGCGGTCCGCTCAGGGCCACCACGCCACGGCCGAAGGGATAGCGGGCCGCGGCTATGTCCCCGTTGGCATAGGTCGCCAGCACCCGAACCCCAGGCGCATGACTGGACGGTAGATAGGGCCCATCCTGGTAGAAAACGTGGTCGTCATGGCCTGCCCAGCGTACGGCGACCGCGGCGTCGTCGATGGTGGTCACGGGAAAGCCGGGGCGTCCCACCTCCGAGTCCAGATCGTCGGGTATGAGTCTGAGATTTCCGGCATCGGCTAGGTAGGCGCCCATGCACAGTCCCAGATAGCGTCCGCCCTGAGCGACGTAGTCACGCAGCGCGGCGCTGCGCGCATCGCCAAGGCTGGCCAGGGCGGCGGGAATGTCCTGGCCGCCGCCCGGCTGTACATAGAGGCTGTAGCGGCGCAGGTTGGCGGGCGTGATATCGATGCGTTCCGCCGGGCCGACGAAGTCAACGCGATAGCGCGGGTCCAGCCGTTCGATGGCCGTCCGGACCGTTTCGGAGCAGTCGTCGCACCCCGCAGGGCCGCGGTAGACGGCCACGGCCACGGTGGGCTGGGCAGCCTGGGCCAGTGGCAAGGGACCGGCCAGACAGAGGAGCGCCAGCGCGGCGCGTCTTGCTCCAGTTGAAAGCGTCATCCGCGGGGCTCTTTTGCAGGGGGCTCTAGGATTGGCAAGCGGCATCAGGCTTTGGCCCCATCCATTCAAGGACCGAAACACGCCGTTACGGTTCAGCTTATCAGGCGAAGGGCGTGCCAGGGCGGTAGGGGCGTCAGGCGTGGATCACGGAAAGCGCCGAACGCAGCGCCCCGAGCGCCTCGTCGTCAGGCACCGCGTCCGTTACCAGGGTGCTGACATCGGCCAGCGGGATGATGCCGAAGGGAGAGGCCGCGCCGAGTTTTTCCCGCGTCGCCAGCACAAAGGTCTCCGCCGCCTGGCGGCTGATGATGCGCTTGATCGCAGCTTCCTCGGCATTGCCGGTGGTGGCGCCCGTCTCGGGATGCAGCCCGGTCACGCCCATGAAGTAGCTGTCGACCCGCACCCGGGCGATGGCCTCCGCACAGGCCGCGCCCAGGGTCACGATGGAATGCTTGAACAGGCGGCCACCGATGAGCTCGACCTCGATCAGCGGATGCTCGACGAGCTCCACCGCGATGTTCGGGCTATGGGTTACCACGGTGATCTCAAGCTCCTTGGGCAGGTGGCGGACGAGTTGGACATTGGTCGTGCCGCCATCGATAAAGACGATCTGTCCCGGTTGGATCAGGCGGATGCCCGCCTGGCCGAGCGCCACCTTGCTGGCCGTGGACGCCTCTTCACGCCTGGCGTAGTCCGCGACGGCAGCCGACGCCGGCAAGGCGCCGCCATGCACGCGTTGCAGCACACCTTCCGCCGCCAGTTCCCGCAGATCGCGGCGAATGGTGTCTTCCGATACCCCCAGCTGCTGGCTGAAGGCCTTGGCCACCAGTCGGCCTTCCTGGCGCAGCACCTGCTGGATAAGCGCCTTGCGTTCACGGGTCAGCACTGGGGACTCCTGCACGAAAATTCTTGACGTTGCACGAAACTGCACGAATTCTAGCGCGAAGCCCCAGAGCGGTAAACACCGCTCGCCAACCCAGAGGATCGCCCATGAGCATCGCCCCGCGTATTCGTGTCGAAGAGGTCGAGGTGTTGTCTGACGACTGGTTCGTCCTGAAGAAGACCACCTTCGCCTTCCTGCGCAGTGACGGCACCTGGCAGCGGCAATCGCGAGAGACCTACGATCGCGGCAATGGCGCGACCATCCTGCTCTACGATCCCCGGCGGCGCACCGTGGTGCTGACGCGCCAGCTGCGTTATCCGGCCTTCGTGAACGGGCACGACGACCTGCTGATCGAAGCGCCCGCCGGCCTGCTGGACGCGGCCGAGCCCGAGGTGCGCATCCGCGCCGAGGTCGAGGAGGAGACGGGCTTTCAGGTGCGGGAGGTGCGGCAGGTGTTCGATGCCTTCATGAGCCCCGGCTCGGTGACCGAGCGGCTGCATTTCTTCGTCGGCGAATACGCGCCGGGCGATCGCAAGTCGGCCGGGGGTGGCAATGTCGCGGAGGGTGAGGACATCGCCGTGCTCGAGGTCGACCTGGACGAGGCGCTGGCGATGATCGATGCCGGGACCATTCGTGACGGCAAGACCATCATGCTGCTGCAGTACGCGGCCCTGAAGCTCAGGCCACACCTGGCGGTCAGCTAATCGCCAAGGCTGACGACCAGGGCTCTGGCCGCCCCTCTCGTATCCGGGAGACTCGGCTCCGGGCGCTGACCGCCTGGCAACTAGGAGGACGCGCCGGGCCTCAGGAAGGGCAGTACATGGGCGACGTAGTCGGCCTTGCCCAGCTCGACGCCCTGGGCGCGGAGGATGGCGTAGGCGGTCATCACGTGAAAGTAGAACTGCGGCAGCGCCCAGTCGCGGACGTACTGTTCGGCGGTGAAGTCGAACACCAGTCCCTGGGGCAGTTCGTGAGCGACAGGCGCGCCCTCCTTGATGGGCGATCCTTCGCCGGCGATGGCCTGTACCCGATCTAGGGTTTCGCGGATGCGGGTCTGTGCCTGGGCGAGGGTGCCTGGTTGTTCGGCGGCGTTGCGGCCTTCGTTGAGCAGGTCCGTCAATTCGGGCGGAAAGGCCTGATCGTGCAGTCGCAACATCCCTTCCTGGGCCTGAACGCAGGCGAAGCGGATCTGGGTGGCGAGCGGGAACATGTCGGGCGCCAGGCGGGCGACCAGCAAGGCCTCGGCGGCACCGTCCGGCCGTTGGGTCTCGGCCTTGCCGAGCCAGGCCGACAGGGCGCCGAGCAGATTCGTATAGGTGGGAACGAGGATATCGGTGAAGGTCATGGCGAGTCCTTTATGGGGGCTGGAGGCAGGGCCGGGCAGCCCTAGTAGAGCGTGCTGGCGATACGCTGCGGCAAGGCCTGGTCGTAGGCGTCGCCGTCCACCTGCGTCGGGCAGAGCTGCTTGAGGATGGTGCCGGGAGAGGGCAGCGCGCTGCGCGCCAGGTGCCTGGAGGGATCCCACAGGCCGGCCCGGATCACCGCGCGGCTGCACTGAAAGTAGACACTGGTGACCGTGACTTCCAGTACGGTCCGCGGGCGCTGACCCTTGACCTCGAAGCGGGCCAGCAAGGCCGGATCGACCGCTATCCGGGCGGTGCCGTTGATGCGCAGGGTTTCGCCGATACCGGGGATCAGGAACAGCAGCGCCACCCGGGGATCCTGGAGGACATTGCGCAGCGTATCCAGGCGATTGTTGCCCCGGCGATCCGGCAGGTAGAGCGTCCTGGCATCCTCGACATGCACGAAGCCCGGCGCATCGCCGCGCGGCGAGGCATCCAGTCCCTGGGGCCCCGAGGAAGCCAGGACCACGAAGGACGCGGCTTCGATGAAGGGCTGGTAAACCGGATGGATGTGATCGATCTCCTTGAGGATCGAGGGTGCCGCGACCTCGCCGTAGAGGCTTTCCAGCGCCTCCAGCGAGCTGAGGTAGTCCTGCGCGGGGTTGTCCTGCTCCATGTGCGACTCCTGGTTCGAGGTGCTTTTCGCGCCTTCTCGCGCGCGGGTTTTCCGGCGCCTGGCGTTCGCGGCAGCCGAAGGGTTGGCTGAACTGTAGCCGATAGGCGGGACGGGAGCGCGGCTCGACAAAGGAGTTCTGCGATAGTCGCCTGGCTAGCGACTTTCGCCAGCCAGACGGAGAGTCCGGCCGGCGAGCACAACTTTCCTCAGAGCCAGGATACGGGAGGTCATCGAGATCACGGGTGGACGGCTGTCGGGGGAGACGAGCTTAGGACTGCCGTTGGTTGCTGCACTGCAGCGAAGCAGCACATGAGCTATGGGTGAGGCAGTTGCTATCGAGACTGCGCTCTGGCGCGATAATGCTCGCTCAGACCGTCAGTTTCCGGCTGAACTTGGTTTCCATCACGATGTGCGAGGCCGTGTGGGCGACACCCTTGATCATGTTGATGCGGGTCAGCTCCGCATTCAGCTCGCCAAGCGTGTGAGTGGCGAGATGGATGATGAAATCGGATTCACCCGACACGGCGTACACCGCCTGTACCGAGTCCATGTTGCGCAGGTGCGTCATGACATCCGTGTAGCTCTTGTTGGTACAGGAGGTCATGGTGAAGCAGTTGATCACCTGCTGCAGGCGATCCTGATCGATGCGAACGCTGTAGCCGGTGATCACACCGGCCCGCTCCAGGCGGGTGATCCGCTCCTGTACGGCGGAGCGCGAGACTCCAAGCTTGCGCGCCAGGGCCGCAGTGGGCTCGCGGGCATTGGCCTGCAATAGAGCCAATAGCTGCCGATCCTTCTCCGTTAGTTGAAACAGCGCTCCGGTGTTGCGTGCATCCATGACCTTTTCCTCGGCTCAGCGGTGTCCGTGCGCCCGGGCTTCCTGGAATTTGTCCATCAGCTTGAGATAGGCATAGACCGTCTGCGCGGCCGCTGGCCCGACGGGACCGCCGTTCCATTCGAGGCCATAGGCGGAGAACAGCCGATAACGATCCGTCTCCCCACAGATGGCTTCCGCTATGACGCGGCCCCCGATCGGTGCGGTGTTCATACCATGGCCCCCAAATGAAGTACAGGTCCATACCCCTGGCGCCAGGCGACCGATGTGCGGCATTTTGTGGCGCGCATAGCCCATCAGTCCGGACCAGGCTTTGGCGATCTTCAAGCCCTGCAGCTGCGGATAGACTGCGAGAATGTCGCGGGTGAGCAACTGCCCCAGCCGCTGCTCGTCCTGCAGGTTGTGGGTGGTGATGTGTCCGCCCCAAAGCAGACGATCGCCGTCGACGATGCGGTAGTAGTCCGAGGCGCGTCGATTGTCACCGACCGCATCCGTGGTGGTCACGGCATTCGCGAGCCGCTCGCCCAGAGGCTCGGTCAGCACCACATAGGTGGCAATCGGCAGAAAGGCGCGGCGGAGTCGTCCGAACTCCGTACCGCCATAGCCTCCGCAGCAGTAGACCACGTCGCGGCAGGTCACCGAACCCTGGTCGGTCGTGACCCGGTGCCGGTCCGCCTGGCTCACCACCTCGCGCATTGCCGTGCGCTCGTGGATCACGCCGCCGCCGGCCTCGAATAGTTCCGCCAGGCCCAGGCAGTAGTTCAAGGGGTGGAAGTGAAAGCCATGGGTGTCGCGCAGCGCCTGAAAATAGCGATCTGTCTTCAGACGCTTACGGATCTGCTCGGTGTCCAGATACTCCAGTTCGAAATCGAAGTCCCGCGCCATGCGATCGCGGGTCCGTTGCAGATTGATGCCATCATCGTAGCGCACCACGCTGAGCTTGCCGGACGTGGGCGCACACCCGGGCAACTGATGGCGAGCGATGGTGTCACGGACGATGTCGACACCTTCCAGCGATAGCCTGAACAAGGCGGCTGCGGTCTGACGACCGCAGCGCCGTTCGATTGCGGACAGACCTTCCGACCAGCCCTGCAGCACAAATCCGCCGTTGCGGCCGGAGGCTCCCCAAGCCACGCGATTCGCTTCCAGCAAGACCACTGAACGGCCACGTGCTGACAGCTCCTGGGCCGTACTCAAACCGGCCAGGCCGCCACCGATGACGCAGACGTCCGCCACTAAATTGCCTAGCAAAGGCGCACGTTGAGTGGTCGCACGCATGGTTCCTGTGTAGTAGTTGTTGCTGTAGGCAGCCATCAGTGGGTGTCCTTTTTCGGGCAGCAGTGGTCCTCGCACCCGCCGCATGACGGGCACGGGCGTCTGGAACGATGGTTACTGAATCAGGGTGAGGTCAGTGCCGTACCATTTCTGCGAGAGTTGCTTGAGCGTGCCGTCGGCTTTCATATCGGTGACGGTCTTGGCCAACTCCGCGTTGAAGGCTTCGTCGCCCTTGTCGACCGCGATGGCAAGGGGTTCGTAGTAGGCCGGTTTACCCGACACGGCGGTGATGGGGTAACCGGCCTTGATAGCGCCCAATACGGTCGGTAGCGCAGACAGGGTGGCGTCCAGCCGAGTGCCGTTGCCCATGCGCAGGTCGTCGAGCGGACCCATACTGTCGCCATAGGTCAGGACTTCGCCAGGCTCCACCTCGTAGGTGAACGCGGGTACATCGGCGGCATCGATCTTCAGACGCCTGTTGATGTAATCCTCTGAAGTGGTACCGGCCTCCACCCCGATTTTCTTGCCATTCAGCTCGGATACTGTCGTCTTGGCGGCGTCCTTGTGCACCGCGAACACATAGGGCGTGTAGTAGTAGACGGCAGGGAAATCGAGCACCCTCGCCCTGGCCGTCGTCGGCGTCATGGAGCCGACGGAGAGGTCCCAGCGATTGGCCCAACGACCGGCGGTGATGATGCCGTACTCGGGTGTCACGAAGGTCACCTTGGTCCCGAGTCGTCGCCCGATCTCGGTCGCCACGTCGATGTCGAAGCCGCGCAGCTGATTGTCCTCGCCGAGAAAGGATTGCGGTGGCCAATTTGCTGCGGTGGCTACCTTCATGACCTTGGTCTGGTGAATGCGGTCAAGGGTCGCGCCGGCCCAGGCGGAGGGCATGGCGGCTCCCAGGGCGGCAGCGGCGGCGAGAGCGGTGAGAAGGCGAGCGGCTGGGGTCATGGAATGTCTCCGGATACACGTTTGTTGTTGTCGTGAGGGGTGTAGCGGCTGTGGTCAGTGACTGAGGATCTGCGAGAGAAATTCGCGCGCCCGTGGCTCGCGTGGGTTATCAAAGAATTCGTCCGGACGGGCCTCTTCGATGATCTGGCCCTGGTCCATGAAGATGATCCGGTCGGCGACCTTGCGGGCGAAGCCCATCTCGTGGGTCACGCAGAGCATGGTGATGCCGTCCTGAGCCAGTTCGCCCATCACATCCAGGACTTCCTTGACCATCTCCGGGTCGAGCGCCGAGGTCGGTTCGTCGAAGAGCATGATGCGTGGCTTCATGCACAGCGCACGGGCAATGGCAACCCGCTGCTGCTGACCACCGGATAGCTGGCCGGGATACTTGTCCGCCTGGTTGGCGATCCGCACCCGCGCCAGGTACTGCAGAGCAAGTTTTCGGGCTTCGGTCTGATCGAGTCTGCCGACCAGTCGCGGCCCCAGCATCAGGTTCTCCAGCACCGTCAGGTGCGGGAAGAGATTGAACTGCTGGAACACCATGCCGACTTGTCGGCGGATATTGGCCACGCTGGCCGCTTCGCGGGTCAGCACCTGGCCGGCGATCCGTATCTCGCCTCGCTGGAAGTCTTCCAGCAGGTTCAGGCAGCGGATCAGCGTCGACTTGCCCGAACCGGAGGGACCGCAGATCACGACGATCTCGCCGCTACCGACGTGCAGGTCGATCCCCTTGAGGACCTGGAAGTCGCCGTACCATTTCTGCAGATCGCGTACCGAAACGGCCGCGTTCAGGTTGGAGGAAGCAGAGGTCTGATGCATGGGATGCTCCAGGTTAGCGGTGGGCGCGGTCAAAGCGCTTTTCAAGGCGGGCCTGCACGGTTTCGAGCAGGATCGACAGCACCCAATAGAGCACCGCGGCCGTGATCAGCATTTCCAGATGGCGGAACTCCGCACGCCCTTGAGTACGCGCCAGGAACATCAGCTCCCAGACCCCGATCACCGATACCAGAGAGCTGTCCTTGAGCATCGAGATGAACTGGTTGCCGGTCGGCGGAATGATGAGCCGCATCGACTGCGGCAGGATCACGCGGGTCATGGCCTGGAAGGGAGTAAGGCCGATTGCCCGGCAGGCCTCCCATTGCCCGCGCGGGATGCTGCTGATTCCGGCGCGAAAGATCTCGGTCATGTAGGCGCCATAGCACAGCGACAGAGCGAGCACCCCCGCCGGCACTGCGCCTACGACATAACCTAGTTGGGGAATGCCGAGGTAGATCAGGTAGATCTGGATCAGCAGAGGTACGCCGCGAAAGAACGAGGTGTAGAAACTCGCGATGGCGACGGCGAAGCCATTGGCCGAAAGGCGCGCGGTGGCGCCGAGCAAGGCCAGCACGAAGGCGATGGCGATTGAAAGCGCCGAGACGTAGACGGTGGTGAAAACCCCCTGGGTGATCATGAAGCCGACTTTGCTGAAGATGAAGCTGTAGGACAGATCGAAGGTATCGAAGAACAGCAGGAACAGCAGCAGCAACTCGCACCAGACGGTGACGACCTGAGCCTTCAGCGGAAACCGGCCGAGGATGAACAGGTTCAGCATCAGGGTTAGGGTCAGGGTCCCGGAGACCGCGATGTTGCGCAGCATCGGGGCTTCGAGGTCGAGCACGATCGGCCCCATGAGGCGGGCCAGACCGCCCTCTCCGACGCCATAGACGCAGGCCAGGAGAAAGACTGCGACGGCTACCATGGCCATAAAGGGAAGGCTGTCTGTCGCACGTGGTTTGACGATGTGGTCGCGATACATGGCTCGGTCCTCATGCGCTTGGCGCTTTTCTTGTTGTGAGGCCATTGTAGGGAGGCGTTGTGCAGGGCAGTACCCGGCGAAATAGGTCACTTTTCCGGTAAGTAATTAAAAATAGCCGGGTATGACCTGTCGATTTGATAGCTTGGGCTGGCGAATGGATAGAGCGGCGAACGTCACTGAACGATGCTATCCGGATACCCTGAAAGGTCAGGCCCGCTGCCTGAAGGCCGTCTCGGAGCGGTCAGCGCTCAGGCCATGACATGACATTTATCTCGAGGGTCCGATCTCCGCGGTGATGCATCCCGAGTAGCCCTTGTCGGAGAGTGGTTGCTCTTGGCCCGGCGAACCCATGCGCGCTGGACACTTGCTGTCGAGGCGTGGTCTTAGCAAGGTGTGATGAGCCGCCGTGGTGGTCCGACCTTCCTGCGAGCTGCCGTTCCTAGATGACCTGATGAACAACGACGAGGAACCTCCTGATGCCCCTTCCGCTACGCCTGTACGAACTGACCGGTGCCGACGACTTCTGCCGCTTCAGCCCCTATTGCTGGCGCATAAGGCTGGCGCTGGCGCATAAGGGGCTGCCGGTCGAGACCATTGCCTGGCGCTTTCACGAGAAGGAGGCCATCGCGGCTTCCGGGCAGGGCAAGGTACCGGTGCTGGTGGATGGCGAGCAGTGGGTGAGCGACAGTTGGGCCATCGCCGAGTACCTGGATCGCCAATACCCCGAGCGGCCCTCGCTGCTGGGCGATGCTTCGCTCAAGGCCACGACGCGCTTCATCAACCAATGGGTCGCGGACAGTGTGCATCCGGCGCTGGCGCGGGTGATCCTGCCCGACGTCCATGCGGTGCTGGATGAAGCCGATAAGGACTATTTCAAGCGGACCCGCGAAGCGGCGTTTGGCGTCTCGCTGGAGGCCCTGGCTGGACAGCGCGAGGCCTCATTGCAGGCCTTTCGCGAGGTCCTCAAGCCCCTGCGCAGCACCCTGGCCCTGCAGGATTACCTGGCCGGCGAGGCCCCGGCCTATGCCGATCATATCGTCTTCGGCGCCTTTCAGTGGGCGCGGATCGTCAGCACCCAACCCCTGCTGGCCCAGGACGACCCCATTACGGCCTGGTGTGGGCGGATGCTCGACGCCTACAACGGACTGGCGCGGCAGGCACCCGCGGCAGCCGAGCGCTAGCGAATCGAGCCGGCGGATCGCTGCTGGCTAGCCAGCAGCGACGTTAGCCCCCCAGGGCTCAGTGGCTGTACCCGGTCGGTTTGTTGCGGATGGTCTTGAGCAGGTCTTCCGGGCTGATGCTGGCGAGCGCCTTGGCCGCGGCCTGGCTGCCGGGCAGCGGCAGGTCGAGGATGTGGCCCTTCATCTTGCCCACCACATGCATCTCGCAGGGCTTGCAGTCGAATTTCAGGGTCAGCACCTCGTCGCCGTGGACCAGTTGCATCGGCGCGACCTTGGTGCGCACGCCGGTGACGCCCTTGGCCTGCTTGGGGCAGAGGTTGAAGGAGAAGCGCAGGCAGTGCTTGGTGATCATCACCGGCACCTCGCCAGGCTCTTCGTGGGCCTCGTACGCGGCGTCGATCAGCTGCACGCCATGGCGATGATAGAAGTCGCGGGCCTTCTGGTTGTAGACGTTGTAGAGAAACGACAGGTGCGACTCGGGGTACACCGGCGGCGGATTGGTCTCGGCCTTGCGGCGGCCGCGCGGATGGGCGGCGACGCGGGCGGCGGTCAGCTGTTCGATGGCGTCGCGGCGCAGTGCCTTGAGTTGCGAGTTGGGCACGAAGAAGGCCCGGGGGGCATCCAGGCTCACGGCCAGGGCGTGGTATTCGGTGGTGCCCAGCTGAGTCAGCAGATCGCGCAGACCCTCCAGCGCCTGCTCCGGCTTGTTGGCCACGCCGAAGGGGCCGTCCAGGGCAACGGCGACACTGATGCCTTCCTCGCTGGTGACGGTCAGCTGTAGCCGCTGCTCGCGCAGCTCGGCCTGCCAGCGCACGCCGATGCGGCGCTCGGCGCTGGTCTTGAGCAGGGCCTGCTGCCAATTGTGGTCCAGGTTGCGCGACAGCGGATGATTCGGGCGCAGGCGGAACAGCCCCTCGGGCATCTCGTTGGGTTCGACGCGATAGCGATAGCGCTTCTGGCCGTCTTCCTCGAATTCGCCCTTGAGCTCGGCGACGTTGGCGCGAAAGCCCACCACCTCGCGCTTGACCAGCACATTGAGGCCGTCGCCGTTGGACAGCGGCTCCTCGGTGACGGCAATGAAGTCGCGCTTGCCGACCTTTTCCACCTGACCCACCGGCAGTCCGGTAAAGGTCGGCGAGTCGAAGGCGCCGATGTCCACCTTGCGGTCGGTGACGAAATAGTCGGTGCTGCCGCGGTGGAAGGTCTTGTCCGGATCGGGCACGAAAAAGTGCGCCGTCCGACCGCTGGAGGCGCGCGCCAGGTCGGTGCGGTCTTCGAGGATCTCGTCGAGCAGCTGGCGGTAGTAGGCGGTGATGTTCTTCACATAGCCCATGTCCTTGTAGCGCCCCTCGATCTTGAAGGAGCGCACGCCGGCCTCGACCAGGGCGCGCAGGTTGGCGCTCTGGTTGTTGTCCTTCATCGACAGCAGGTGCTTCTCGAAGGCCACCACCCGACCCTGGTCATCCTTCAGGGTGTAGGGCAGGCGGCAGGCCTGGGAGCAGTCGCCGCGGTTGGCGCTGCGACCGGTCTGGGCGTGGGAGATGTTGCACTGGCCGGAGAAGGCCACGCACAGGGCGCCATGGATGAAGAATTCGATGGCCGCGTCGGTCTCGGCGGCGATGGCCGAGATCTCCTGCAGATTCAGTTCCCGCGCCAGCACCAGCTGGGAGAAGCCGGCCTGGTCGAGAAACTTGGCCCGCGCCAGGGTGCGGATGTCGGTCTGGGTGCTGGCATGCAACTCGATCGGCGGGATGTCCAGTTCCAGCACGCCCAGGTCCTGCACGATCAGCGCATCCACGCCGGCGTCGTACAGCTGGTGGATCAGCGTGCGCGCCGGCTCCAGCTCGTCGTCGTGCAGGATGGTGTTGATCGTGGTGAACACCCGCGCATGGTAGCGGCGGGCGAATTTCACCAGCTCGGCGATCTCGCTGACCTCGTTGCAGGCATTGTGCCGCGCACCAAAGCTCGGCCCGCCGATGTAGACGGCATCGGCCCCATGCAGGATGGCCTCCCGGGCGATACCGACATCGCGGGCAGGGCTGAGCAATTCCAGATGGTGCTTGGGCAGGGACATGGCGTTTCTTCTCGATCAGGCGTGGCACGGCAAGGCGCGCATTGTAGCGGGCGAGGGGGAGGAGGGCACGCCTGGGGTGCTGGGTGGTTGGGCCAGCCCATCAACCGGGGCAGGATTCACAGCCCCGCCGGCTGACCGACAGTTATCCGTGTTTCCGCCCCTTATTCCTGCCCATAGAGTGCAGCGATCGCGACCCGCAAGCTGGCTGCCAAGGGCTCAAGCATCGCTATCCCGCCAACTGTGGACGCTGCTCATTCCTAAGGGGAATGAATGCCTGTGCCTCTTTATCGCTTTTTTCCATTAATGGGCCGTCGTAAAACCTCCGTCACCTTTAATAAACATAAAAATCGGAGGACTCATGACCGAATCCCTGGCTTCAAAGCCGGCACCGGCAGTGGCGGAACGGGCAGCGTTACAGACGCGGTCGAGGACCCGCTATCGCTGGGTGGTACTGGCGGTCATCGTGGTCGTGTACATGCTCGCCGCAGCCGATCGGGCCAATATCGGGATCGCCTTGCCCTATATCCAGAAGGAGTTCGGCGCGACCAATGCCGAGGTGGGTCTGCTGGTCAGTGCCTTCTTCCTGTTCTACTCGCTCGGTCAGATACCGGCGGGCTTTCTGCTGAGTAAGGTCAGCGTGCGCGTGGTCGCCCCCGCGGCGATTGGCCTGACTTCGCTCGTGACGCTGCTGATCGGCACCTCCCACAGCATCGGTATGCTCAAGATCTATCGCTCGGCGCTGGGCGTCGCAGAAGCTGCCTTGCCCCTGTCGATGTTGAGCACCATCAACCGCTGGTTTCCGCCGCGGGAAAAGGGCACGGCTACCGGCGCCTTCCTGTCCGCCGCCAAGATGGGCGCGGTGATAGCACCGCCATTGGGGGCAGCGCTGATTCTGCTCGATGGCTGGCGCACCATGTTCATCGCCTTCGCCCTGCCAGGCGTGCTGCTCGCCTTGCTGTGGTGGTGGCTCGTCCCCAATGATCCGAGAGCCTGCAAGCAGGTCAGTGACGCCGAAGCCGAACACATCGAAGACCAGACGACCGCGCACAGCGAGTCGGTCCGTAAGCACCGGGATTTCGGCAGGCTCGACCGCGCGCTGCGCTATGAGCGCACCCCCCTCCTGGATACGTCCCGCTCCGTGTTCAGGTCCTGGAACATCTGGGGCTGTGGATTGGGCTACCTGCTGATGACGGGAGTGGTGAACGTGCTCCTGGCCTGGCTCCCCAAGTACCTGGGCGAGGTAAAGCACTTCGAGCTGATGCAGGTCGGCTTCGTGGCGTCCTTGCCCTTTGTTGGCGGGGTGCTCGGCAATATCGTCGGCGGCTGGCTGTCGGATCGAATCCTGGACCGCCGTCGCAAACCGACCATGATGATCAGCGCGGTAGCGACCTGCGTGATGATGGTCGCTCTGGTTTACGCACCCAATGGGCTGCTCGCGGTCAGTCTGTTGCTGTTCGGTACCGGCTTTCTGCTCAACATCGGCTACTCGTCGTTCTCGGTCTATTCGATGGGACTGACGACCAGAACGACCTATCCGGTGGCTGCATCCGTGGTCAACAGCGCGGGCCAGGCGGGGGGCGCCATGGCGCCGCTGATCACCGGCTTCCTGCTGGATAGCTACAGCTGGACGGCGGTGTTCATCTTCCTCGGCGTCTGCTCCCTGGCCGCCCTGGCCTTCGTGTTGACCATTTCCGAACCGGCTACCGCGCCGGTCGAGGCCTCTGCTGGCTAGGGGGCGGAACCTTGGTCCAGGATCACGGCCGTCTGCTGCGCTGTCGCTCTGGTAGCCGCAGGACGGTCTGGCGATAGCGGGCTAACGCTGCAACTGTTTCGTGAAGTCGCAGAGTTGCGTCGCCAGCGTGGCGATCTCGGCGACGAAGGTCGAGGGCCGATCATTGCGGTACATCGCCATGTAGGGAACCGGTGGCAGCTCGGGATCGGTCTCGACGATGACGAGTTTGCCTTCGTCCACCAGCGGGCGGAAACATTCGCGTGGCAGGTAGGTGACGCCCAGGCCCGCCGAGGCCAGACCGAGCATGGCGGTGAGGCTGTCGGAGGAGAGGATCCTGGGCAGCTCTATTCCGCGTGCATGCAGCCAGCGATTTACGAACAGGCCAGATCCTGACTTCTTGCCCTGCATCAGCATGGGATACTTGGCCAGCTCGGCCAGGCCCACCACGCCTGAACTCCGGACCAGTCCTGGCGCGGCCATCCAGGCATTCTCCACGGTCGCGAGGGGTACGCTGGTGACCTCGGGCGCCGTGAAGGTGTCCGGTATCACGATGAGGTCGACCAGATCGTCCATCAGCCGCTCGTGCAGATTGCGACTCATGTCGACTTCCGGCTCCACGGTAAGCCCGGGGAAGTCGGCAACCAGGCGCGTGACCAGGCGCGGTAGCCAGGTCCAGGCGGTAAGTTCGGTAACGCCCAGTCGCAGACGGCGGGTGGTGACGTGCTTGCCGTCCTTGAGCGAGGTGATGCGCTCGTTCAGATCGAGCATCTCGCGCGCAATGACCAGCAGCTCCTCGCCCTCGGCGGTGAAGCGGGCACCCCGCTGCGAGCGATCGAACAGCTGCAGGCCGGTGGAGGACTCCAGCTCCTGCACCCGTTTCGAGATGGCTGACTGGGTGGTGTTGAGATGCTCGGCGGCCCTTTCGAAGGTACCCAGACGTTCGATCCAGTGCAGCGCCAGCAACTGGCGTAGCGTGACCATTGGCATTCCTCCAGGGCATGAATGGCCATACCTTAATATCGCTTTTTCTATTTGGCCACGGGCCTATCCTCGACGTTATCCAACAAGAGGAGCCCTTATGAACGTCAACGCTTCCAGTCCGACCTCGCTGGTCGAAGCCTTCGCCCGCACCTCCACCTCGATCATCAGCGACTGTCTCGACCGGCTTCCAGGCGCTCCGCTGCGGCCCTTCCACCGGATCGAAGGCACCATGGCCGGCCTTGCGCTCACCGTCAAAGTACCCGCCGGCGACAACCGGGCGATCCACCAGGCGCTGGAGCTCCTCGTCCCCGGCCAGGTGCTGGTGGTCGATGGCGGTGGCGACCTGAGTCGCGCCCTGATGGGCGACATCATGGCGGCTATCGCGGAAAAACGCGGTGCCGCGGGCGTCGTTGTCGATGGGGCGATTCGCGACCTGGCGACGATCAGCAAGGGCAGCTTCCCCATCTTCGCTCGCGGGGGCTATCACCGTGGCCCCTACAAGAACGGCCCGGGGGAGATCAACGTGCCGGTGAGCATTGGCGACATGATCGTTTCACCAGGAGACCTCGTCGTGGGTGACCATGACGGCATCGTCGCCTTTCCCCTGGCCCAGGCGGCGGAGCTGCTCGACCGTTGCCTGGCGACCGAGCGCAAGGAAGCGGAAATGCTCGCGCAGATTGCCGCGGGAACCTACCGGGGCGCCTACGCGGCCCACTGATTACGGAACAAGCAAATGAAACTAGCGATTATCGGCGCAGGCGAAGTGGGCCTTACCTACGCGCACCCCTGGGCGGCGGCAGGCCACGAGATCCTCTTGTGTGACCTCAAGCCTTCATCCAGGGCCCAGGCCTTCGCGAAAGAGCATGACGTGGCTCTCGTCACCTCGATGGAGGATGGGGTAGCCGATTGCGATGTCGTCGTCTCCTGCGTATTCGGCACTGTCTCGCTGCCAGTCGCCGAGCAGGCGCTCGCCCTTATGCGGACGGGTGCGCTGTTCATCGACATGACCACCGCGGATCCGGAGCAGATCAGACGAGCCGCGGCCATCGCGGCCGAGCGCTCCATTCCCTATGTGGACGTGGCCATCCTGGGGGCCATCGCCTTGACGCACGCGAAAACCAATCTGCTGGCCGCCGGTATCGGCCTGGAGCGCGCGGTCGTCCTCTTTGCCGAAGCCGGGGCACCGCTCAAGCCCGTCGAGGGCGGCGCCGCGGGCGATGCGGCCGCCCTGAAGATCCTGCGCAGCGTGTTCACCAAGGGACTGGAAGCCTTGACCATCGAGTGCTTCATGGCGGCCGAGAAGCAGGGTGTCACGGAAAAGCTTCATGACGCCCTGAGCGATATCGACCAGGCCTCATTAAGAGACTTTCTCGGCGCCCTCATCAGGACGCATGTCGTGCATGCCCCGCGCCGTCTCAAGGAAGTGGAAGAGGCCGAACGCCAACTGCGGGCCGCCGAGCTGCCGGTGGCGGTGCTGCCTGGGGTGAGGGAGGTATTCGCTCGGACATCCGCGCAGCTGGCACGCGCGCCTATCGACACGGCATCGCCGAGTCTTGGCCAGGCCTTCGATTGGCTGTTCAAGGCCAATGGCGTGGTGAGGTAGCGGGGCACTCCATGTGACGCCGAGCGAATGTCACCGCTCGGCGATCTCGTTAACCGGGATCAAAACGCCTATGGCGCTGAGGCGGTATCCGGCACCGCTGGCTGCCCCAGCAGCTCCTCCAGAATGCTCAGTCGAAATTGTCGCTGCAGGGTCACCGCATAGAAGCGCTCGGCGATCTCGGGGACTTCGGCGTAGAGCTGCAGGGCGCCGCTGCGCAGTTCGTCCTGGACCACCACGGCGGGCAGCAGGGCCATGTCGCCGGAGTCGCGGGCGAGCAGGCGCAGCAAGGCCATGTCGTCGACCTCCGCGCAGATGCGGGGCGTCAGCCCCTGGCCGCTGCAATAGACGTCGAACTGGCTGCGCACGTCGCTGCTGCGACCGGGCACGATCAGGCGGGCCTGTTGCAGGTCGCGGTGGAGATCGAAGGGGCGACTGTCCTGGCGCGGCGGGCCGATCAGGCACACCGGCTGGCGATGCAGCAGGCGGCATTGCCAGGTGCGCTGGCTGTCGGCGCTCACCGCCTGGTTGGTCAGCACCACGTCCAGCTTGTGCAGCGCCAGGCGCTCCAGCAGCTCGTCCACGCTGCCGGATTCGAGGGTCAGCACCAGGTCTTCACGACCGAGGAAGGGGCGCAGCAGGTTTTCCTGGAAGTTGCGCGAAAGGGTCGCCACGGAGCCGATGCGCAGCGTCTGGTTGGCTTCCTGGGTGTTCTGCAGGGTGTCCTGCAACTCGCTGCCCAGGGCGAAGATGGTCTCGGCGTAGTCCAGCACCAGCTGCCCGGCTTCGGTCAGCCGCAGGCTGCGTCCGGAGCGGATGAACAGGGGGTGGCCGAGCTGATCCTCCAGCACGCGGATCTGGGTGGAGAGGGCGGACTGGGAGACATGCAGCGCCTCGGCGGCGCGGGTGAGGTTGCCTTCCTTGGCCACGGCCCAGAAGTAGTGCAGGTGGTGAAAATTGAGCCGGCGCATGCTTCGTTCTTGAAAAGTGAACGTTAGGTTCTGATCAATCTATTTTAAATAATTCGTACACATCCTGAAACTATCGGTATCTGGTGTTCATGGAGTGTGCACGATGTCTAGCCTGCTGTTTTCCCTGGCTCCCCTGTTGCCCTGGGTCTATGCCCTGGCGCTGTTGCCCGCAGCCGTCCTCGCTTCACCCAGCCGACTCTGGCTACCCGCACGGGTCGCGGGTTATCTGGGCGTCTTCCTGGTGCTGGCGGCCTGGCTGCAGGCGCTCCACGACACCCGGCACCCCGACCGCCTGGGTCTGGCGATGGCCGGACTGGTTAGCCTGCTGGCGCTGGTGATCATCGAGTATTCCCGGCGCTATCTGGAGGGGGAGGCCGGGCAGCGGCGCTATGTGCTCGCGCTGCTGGGCACCCTGGCGGCGGTGGCCACAGTGGTCACCAGCGGGAACCTCGTGCTGGTGGCAGGTGCCTGGATCCTCTCCAGTCTGTGCCTGCATCTATTGCTGACCTTCTACCGCGAGCGGCCCCAGGCTGTCGTCGCAGCCCACAAGAAATTCCTCGCCAGCCGCCTGGCCGATGTCAGTCTGCTGCTGGCGACCCTGCTGCTGGTGCAGGCCGGTGGGAGCAGCCAGATTTCGCTGATCCTCACCGCCGTGACCGCTCAGGTGCAGGCGGGGGGACCGCTCGGCTGGGAATGGCAGGGCGCGGCGCTGCTGCTGGCGCTGACGGTGATCCTCAAATCGGCGCAGTTGCCGGTGCATGGCTGGCTGATCCAGGTGATGGAGGCGCCCACGCCGGTCTCGGCCCTGCTGCATGCCGGGGTGGTCAACCTGGGCGGCTTCGTGCTGCTGCGCTTCGCCCCGCTGTTTTCCGCCGCGGTGCCGGCGCAGAGCCTGCTGGTGCTGATTGGCGGCCTGACCGCGGTCCTGGCCGCGCTGGTGATGATGACCCGGATCAGCATCAAGGTCCGTCTGGCCTGGTCGACCTGCGCGCAGATGGGCCTGATGCTGCTGGAATGCGGGCTCGGTCTGTACGAACTGGCGCTGGTACACCTGCTGGCCCACTCGCTCTACAAGGCCCATGCCTTCCTCGCCGCCGGCGAGACGGTGGCCCACGCCCGCCAGCATGCCCTGCAGCCGCCGGCACCCACGCTCGAACTGGGCGGCCTGCTGCGGGCGCTACTGGCAGCTGCGCTGGCGCTGCTCCTGTTGCAAGGCCTTTGGGGCTGGCTGCTGCCCAGCCATGAGCTGCCCCTGGTGGCTCTGACGCTATTGGCGATCGGCCTGGCGCCCTGGTGCCTGCGCCGCGACCAGCCCGCCCATGGCCTGCTCATGTTCGGCCTGCTGCTCGGCGCTTACCTGCTGTGGCATCAAGCGGCCGGCTGGCTGCTCGACCAGCACCTCGCCACGGCGCCGCTGCCGTTGACCGTGGTGGCGATGGTCATGCTGGTCGGACTTTACCTGGTGCAGGGCCTGCTGCTGGCCCGACCGCACGGCGCCCTGGCGAAACGGCTCTACCCCCTGGCTTTTGCCGGCTTCTACCTGGACGAGCACTTCACCCGCCTGACCTTTCGCCTGTGGCCGGCGCGTGCGCCCCAGCCGCTGAACGCAACCCTTGGAGACCGCGCATGACCGTCCTCGAAACACTTCCCAGCCTTGAGCACCAGGCCCTGCATGAGGCCGCCCGGCAGGCCTGTGCGCGCATCGCACCGACCTGGCCGCTGGATCGCATGATCGCTGTGAACCCGCTGTGGGAGCGACGCGACCAGGCCTGGCAGGCCGTGGCCGCGCAACTCTGGCAACGGGCCGGCAGCCGCCTGACCCTGGAAGCGGCCGACTATCGCCAGGCCTGGCAGGAGGGGCATATCGCCGAGCGTCATCTACAGCAGGCGCTGGCCGAGCAGGGGTCGTCCTGCAAGCCGACCTGGCTGCTGGAGGCGCTGGACGCTCCCGCCGAGGTCGGGCAAGGGCTGCCGCTGCTGGAAGATCTGGCCGAGCCAGGAATTCCGCTCCCGGGCTGGCCCGCACTGATCACCCACCAGATCGGCCAGAGTTGCGCGGCCTGGTTCGATCATGAACAGGCGGATTGGCGTCCGTCAGACGGTGGCGGGCTCTATCAGACCTGGCACGCCAGCCTGCTGGCTGACCGGGGCTTGAGCGTACTCAGCGGTTGTCGCGAGCTGCACAGGCGGATCGCCGAATTGCCGGCACTACCCGAGGCGGCCCTGGAGGCGGCGGTCGACCGCCTGGGGCTGCCGGCATCAGACTGGGCCGCCTGGTTCGACTGCCTGCTGCTGCGCAACCTGGGCTGGGCCTCCTGGTGCGCCTATCGGCGATGGGAGGCCCGGCTACAGGGAGAGGACGACCGCACGCTGCTGGAGTTGCTGGCCATTCGCGCGGCCTGGGAGTGGCTGGTGGATGATCGGCGGCGCGATCCCGACAGTCGTTGGCAGTGCTGGCGTGCGGCTTGGGAGGAGGGCTTGCAGCGGATGCCTTCGGCCAATTGGCAGGCCCTGCAGCTGTGGCAGCGCGCCGACGAGCTGGCCTGGCAGGAGCACCTGCAGCAGGCGCTGTGCCACAGCGTACCGGCGGCCTTGCCCCCGGTGCCACTGGCCAAGCTGTTCTTCTGTATCGACGTCCGCTCCGAGCTCCTCAGGCGCGCCCTGGAGCAGACTTGCCCGGCCCTGGAAACCGGCGGTTTCGCCGGCTTCTTCGGGCTGCCCATCGCCTTTACCCCGCTGGGTACCGGTGCCACGCGCCCGCAATTGCCGGGCCTGCTCGCGCCGCAACTGCAGGTCAGCGAGGGCAGTGGCGATGCCATACGGGATCGGCAATTGGCACAGGTGCGTCAAGGTCGTCTGGCGCGGCTGGGTCGCTGGCGGCTGTTCGAGCGGCTGCCGGCCTCGACCTTCACCCTGGTGGAAAGCGTCGGGCTGGGCTATGCCGGCGCGCTGTTGGGACGGACCTATGGCCTGGCCAGTGGCGCGTCTTCGCCCGAACTCAGCGCCTGGCGCCGCCATGAGCGGCAACAGCTGCAACCACAGCTACCGGAGATGTCACAGCTGCAGCGGGTCGACTTGGCCGAGCGTATCCTCAAGGCCATGGGCCTGAACGGACCGGTGCCGCCCCTGCTGGTGCTGCTCGGCCATGGCAGCCAGAGCGCCAACAACCCTCAGGCGGCGGGTCTGGATTGCGGCGCCTGCTGTGGTCAGAGCGGCGAGATCAATGCGCGGCTGCTGGCCGGCCTGCTCAACGATGCCCAGGTGCGCGCCGGGCTGCGGGTGCGCGGACTCGACCTGCCGCCGCACTGCCAGGTACTGGCCGGGCTGCACAACACCACGACGGATGAGGTGCGGGTCTTCGGGTGTGAGTCGCTTCCGGCAGAGCTCCAGCCCAGCTGGCAGCGCCTGCGGCTGGCACTGGACAGCGCCAGCGCCGAGGTGCGGCGGCAGCGGGCGGGCAAACTGGGTTTGGCGCCGTTGCCGGCGAAGCCGGAAAGATTGCTCGGCCAGCTGCGCCGGCGGGCCCGTGACTGGGCGCAGACCCGGCCGGAATGGGGCCTCGCCGGCAATGCCGCCTTCATCGCCGCACCGCGGGCGCGCACCCGCGCGGTGGACCTGGAGGGCCGCGCCTTCCTGCACGACTACGACTGGCGGCAGGATCAGGAGGGCAAGGTGCTGGAGCTGATCATGACGGCGCCCATGGTGGTGGCGCACTGGATCAACCTGCAGTACTTCACCTCGACCACCGACAACCTGCGCTTCGGCAGCGGCAACAAGTTGCTGCACAACGTGGTGGGCGGCCATATCGGCGTGTTCGAAGGTAACGGCGGCGACCTGCGCACCGGTCTGGCGCGGCAGTCGCTGCACGACGGCCAGCAATGGATGCACCGGCCGCTACGCCTGCACGTGGTGATCGAGGCTCCGCGCGCCATGATCGATCAGGTGATCGCCAACCACGCCGTCGTGCGCGATCTGGTGCGCAACGGCTGGCTGCACCTGCTGCGTCTGTATGGCCTGCCGGCTTGCTTGGAGGTACGCACGGCCGGCGGGTGGCAGCCGTTGCCCAGGGGCTGACGCCTGACCGGGCGCAAAAACCACGGGTGCCAGCGCCGCCTGGAGTGACAGGCGGCAGTCGCACACCGATCCGTAGCAGGCAACTGCAGCAGGTTCGATCCCGATGGGTGCCTACCAAAATGCCGTCGACCTGTAGGCTAATCTCACTATGGAATCTTGATAGGAAAGGCGCGACATCTTTACCAGATGTTACGGCGTTAATTACGCGCGTGATAACAATCGACTGTCGAGTTTTGGACATCTGCCATAGCGTGCGACGTAGCCTTGGCAGCAATTCTCTTGCAATAGAAAAGGTGCTGAAAAGTAAGGGCTCTAACACAGTCATCTTACTAATGCGTGGAAAGACTGGTCCTTCAAACCTTGGCTTCTTGAGCCTCTATGGCCAGGTGGGTTGTCTCTCTCGCTGCAATAGCGAGTACCTGGCAGAACATTTCCTTAGTGAGGCGAAAAAAGTCCTACCTTTACCAGCTGGCCTCTGGCCACTATGGTTGTCTGATCGTATGCCCTCACTCGCAGCACCGGCGTGGCAGTAGGCTCCCCTGACGGGCTGCTATGTCAGGTCATTTCTCCAAAGGCATTCGACCCGGGCTCTGGCATCTATGGCCTGAGGGGCGGGTGAGGTTCAGGGAAGAACAGGCACCTGCGGAGGCCGCGCCGTGATGTTCAATGTCAACACAAACACCCTTTCGCTGGGCATGCAACGGCATTTCGCTGCTACCGCCAATGCCATGGCCGTTTCACTAGAGCGACTTTCCAGCGGAACCAGGGTGAATAGCGCCAAGGACGATGCGGCTGGACTGCAGATCTCCAATCGCCTTACCAGCCAGATCAGTGGGCTGGGTGTGGCCGTCAGAAACGCCGGTGATGGCATGTCCGTTGCCCAGACGGCAGAAGGGGCGTTGCAGGAATCGACGAAAATCGTTCAGCGCATCCGCGATCTCGCCTTGCAGTCGGCCAACGGTACCAACAGCGATACGGATCGCAGCGCGCTCAATAACGAAGTGGGTCAACTCAAGAAGGAACTGGACAGGGTCAGCGAGACGACCACTTTCGGAGGACGCAAGCTGCTGGATGGCTCCTTCGGCACGGTCGGTTTTCAGGTAGGTTCCGCTTCTCATGAGCTCATCTACCTCAGCCTGGGGCAGACGAGCGCTACGGCCCTGGGCGGGACGATGTACGAGGGCCGCAGTGACAAGGTCGAATTGGCGGTCATCGTCGAGAGTTCAGGCGGACAGGTGCGGCAGGTACCCTTCAGGGCTGGGCGTGTCGATATCACCCTGGGTTTCGATCAGGGTGACAAGACCCTGTCCATCGATGTGAATGAAGGCGAAGACAAGACTGTCGTCGCGCGCAAGATCGTGGCAGCGGTCAACGGCTCCGGCCTCGGTGTCGGGAGCTACCTCAACGACGACAACTCCATCAGCTACGTTTCCGGTCCTGCTGGGACAGGCAGCGCCGCGCTGGAAACGGTAAAGCTCAGTATTCCCGCCCAAGGCGGTCTGGATGGCATCGCCATTTTGGGCGCAGAAATCACTCGTGCCGGGCCAGGCGTCACCACGGCGATGAGCAAGAAGGGCAACAGCCGGGTGGCTGACATCGATATCCGCACCTACCAGGGCGCCCAGTCGGCTATCTGGGTGGCCGACGGCGCATTGAAGCAGCTGGATGAATTGCGCTCGGGGGTGGGCGCAACGCAGAACAGGTTCGATGCTGCGGTTGCGAACCTGCAGAATATCCGGGAAAACGTCACCGCAGGGCGCAGTCGGATTCGTGATACCGACTACGCGGCAGAGACGAGTCGGCTCTCCAGAGACCAGATCCTACGCCAGACCTCGATCGCCATGATCGCTCAGGCTAACCAGCAGGTTAAGGGAGTCATGAGCCTGCTGCGTTGATGGCCCTGCCTGCCCGCGGGACGCGCCCGAGGAGCTTGGCGAGCGCGTCGCCTTCCTCAGGCGTGATCCTGCCGCTTCAGCAGTGGAAGGATCACATCGCGGGTCAGGGGCGCCAGCGGCAGATCGCCGGGTTCGTCCACTGCGACCCATACCGCCTCTTCGATCTCGGCGGCAGGCACCGCCTGGTCCCCCGCGCGTATGGCGACCTGATACAGCGCGCAATCGACCCTGAACCCGGGTTCGTTGGCGGCGGGCGCCAGATAATTGCCGAGAAAGGTCGCAGCCTCTGCGGTGATGACCAGACCGAGCTCTTCCTGCAGTTCGCGGATCAGGGCTTCCAAGGGTTGTTCCCCCGGATCCACCTTGCCGCCCGGTTGCATGAAGGCGGTGGTACCGCCCTTGCGTACCAGCAGCACCTGCTGACGGTCGTTCAGGAGGATGGCAGCGGCGATGTGGAGGGTAGGGGTCAAGGCAGGCGTCCCGGTGAGCGTGGGCGGATCACCCTGCAGTGAACCGATCGAAAAGGCAATCGTCGGCGCTCCTGGCTACGCCTGGTCATGAGGGCGAGTGGCGGCCGTCGACGATCTGTTTCAGGGATCGGTGCGCAGCGCATAGCCATTGAACCCTGCCGCGAACAGCAGGGCGCCCCAGAGGAAGAGGTCCGTCTGCAGGAATTCGCGCTTTATCGAAGCGAACTTGATGCCGCGTTGCAGGGAAAGGGAGGGATCGATCAGCCACCCCAGAAGGACGGCTGCCAAGCCCAGTATCATGGCGATAGCGCCGATGCTCCTCAGGACGTGCCTCACCTCGATAACCCTCTGCGCGAAACGCATTCAGCGAATGATCGCCGGGGGTCAAGGGTATCGAGCGATAAAGGGCCGCGTGTAAAACTTCCTGAACGCTTGTAAACAAGTGTTAAAGCGCGACCCTGGGCCTTTGCGCCAGGCTGCCAACGCGCAGTCTTGGAGCGGACGCCCTCAGCGCAGCGTCCGAAAGGTCCCGTGCAGATCCGCCACGAACTACTGCGAATTCTCCATCGCCGCGAGATGGCCGCCGAGCTCGGCCTCGCTAAAGAACCTTAGGCCGCCGAAGCGGCATTCGGCCCAGCAGCGCGACAGCTGCAGCTGCGCGCCTGGAGCCTGCTTGCCCGCGACACGCTATCGCTAGCCCTTGCGCTTGGCCGAGATTGCCGCAGCGGTGGAAATGAGCAGGTCTGCCATGCGCTTTTCGTCGCGCTCGGCATTCCAGCGTGCGCGGGTCACCGCGACGTTGACTGCCCCTATCCCGCGGCCTGCTGCATCGACGATCGCAGCCGCGGTCGAGGTGTCACCGTAGAAGAACTGATCCTCGACGTGGGCGTAGCGCCGCTGGCGAGCCTGCCGGATGTTTTCCCAGACCTTGTCGCGATCAGTGACCGTCGCCGGGGTATAGGCGATCAACTCGCTGCGATCGAGGATGTCATCGACCTCGTCATCCGCATAGGTGGAAAGAATCGCCAGTCCGGGTGCGGTACACCAGGCGGGAAGTCGACTGCCGACGATGACGTTGGCATTGAACACGTGGCGGCTGACGATACGCACGACGTAGACGATGTCGGTCCCGTCCATGACGGTCAGGTTGGTGGCCTCTTCCGTCTCGCTGCTGAGTTGCTGCAGATAGGGGGCGGCTCTATTGACCAGTTCGCTGGACGACAGGTAGTGGAAGGTGAAATCGAGCAGCCTGGGTGACAGCTCGTATTTCTTGTCGACACCCTTCGTCAGGTAGCCAAGGGTACTGAGCGTATGGGTAAAGCGCTGGGCGGCGCTGATGTCCATATCGGCGAGCCCGGCGATTTCCGAGAGCGAAAGATGGCGTTTGCTGCCATCGAACGCGGTCAGGACCTTCATCGCCTTCTCGACGGATTGCACGTATAGCGAAGAGGCGGTGGGGTCCTTGCGCGGACGTCGCGGATCACTCATGGAGAGACTCCTGCTTGGGGGGCGCGAATTATCGGGTCGCCGGCGCTATTTTTCTATCGCAGTTCGATAAAGCCAGTCCTGGATCCTTTCTCAGCACTTCCAGGCGTCTGCCGTCGAGCGGCTCAGCAGATGCTTTCTGATGCGCTCGCTGGGTGTCAGGTCGAAGGCATCGACCGCCTGGTAGAAGGTCGGTCGTTGATAGGAAGCGAGCTTGTCTGCGGACCAGGCCGCGAGAGCGGCGAAGTCGAGCGCGGTGTCAGGCTTGGCCTGCACGTACAAGAGGATTTCCTGTTCGCCGATGGCGGAGGCGACTCCGACCGCCGCGCTGGCATGGACGGCCGGATGGCTATTGAAAATGCGCTCCACTTCCCAGGCCGAGACGTTCTCGCCACGAACGCGCATGCTGTCGGTTTTCCGGCCTACGAAGAACAGCTCACCGTCGGCGTTGCGCCGGGCCAGGTCGCCGGTGAACAGGCGGCCCTCGCGAAGGGTGGCGGCGGTCGCCACGGGATTGTCGAGATAGCCTGGCAGAAAGGCGCCTTCCACCGCGGTCGACAGCACGATCTCTCCCAGTTCACCGTCGGCCACCGCTTGCCCGTGCTGATCCAGGAGTTCGACGGTCAGCCAGGGCAGGGGGCGGCCCACCGAGCCCGGCGTTCCCCGTTCGTTTAGCGTGGCGAAGCTCGAGCACTCGGTCATGCCATAGCACTCGCGCAGGGCACAGCCAAAGCGCGCTTCGGTGTCGGCCCAGCGATGCAGGCCAACGCCTGCGCCCCACAGAACGCGCAGCGGGTGGTGATCAGGCCAGGCCGCTGGCGGCTGCTGCATCAGGATGTCGATGATGCCGCCCAGATAATGCAGCTGGGTGGCCTGGGCGGCGGCGCACTGATCCCAGAAGCGACTGGCCGAGAAGCGCGGCACGATGTGCAACTCGCAGGGGGTCAGCAGAGGCACCATCAGCATCTGGGCGCCGCCGATATGGCACATCGGCTCCCAGATCAGCAGATGGTCGTCCGGCTGGACGTCGGCCACCCGGATGACCGACTCGCCCGCGATACGCATCATGCGATGGGTAAAGATCACCCCCTTGGGGTGGCCGGTCGTGCCGGACGTATAAATGATGCATAGCGGGTGGTCGAAGGCCACCTGCTCCGGACGAAGCTCGGCAGCGGGTGCGGCGCCGGCCTCGCGAACGAGGTCTGCGAGGGTCACCAGGGGCAGGCGCTGGGCAGCCCCTGCCTGCAGCAGTGGTTGCAGGGCGGGTTCGCTGATCACCAGGTCAGGCCGGGCATGTTCAAAGGGATAGTCGAGTCCCGGGCCCCGCAGTTTGGTGTTGATCGGGATCCAGGTGATGCCGCTCAGCGTCATGGCATAGATCAGGGCGACCTGATCGGCGCTGTTGCCGAGGAACGTCGCGATCCGACCGCCCAGCCCCAGTCCCCGCGCCTCCAGGGCGCGCTGCAACCCGGCGACCCGGGCGCGAAGCAGGTCGCGGTCCAGCGCTTGCTCACCGAAGACGATGCGCATCCGGCCGGCGGTATCGGTCAGGCGTTCATGGAGGAGCGGGATGACGTCTAGGCGATCCTGGGGGGACCGCGCGGGAAAGAAATCGGTATGGGGATGCATGGATCAGCGTCCTTGGAGTTTGGCGGTAGCGCGCGAGGACACCCAGCGGGCGAGGAGCGCGAAGACGACGATGAAGGCGACCAGCGTGGTCGAGACCGCCGCCAGGGTGGGGGAGAGCGCCAGCTGGATGCTGTCCCACATCTGCTTGGGCAGGGTCGTGTTGATGCCGCCACTGACGAAGATGGCGATGGTCAGGTCATCGAAGGAGGTGATGAAGGCCAGCAGGAAGGCGGATACCAGGCTGCTCGACATCAGCGGCAGGGTGACGGTCCGCAGGCGCGTCAGCGGGGATGCCCCGAGAATTCGCGCGGCATCGTCCAGCCGCCAGTCGTACTGCTTGAAGGCGGCGCTGAGGGTGACTACCACATAGGGCAGGGCCAGCACGGTATGCCCGATGACCAGGCCCAGATCGCGACCGGCCAGGCCGATGCGCGAGAACAGATAGAGCAGGCCGAGGGCGATCACGATGCGCGGCACGATCAGGGGTGAGATGAACAGCGCGAACAGCAGCTTGTTCCAGCGTGAAGGCAGGCGGGTCAGGGCCAGCGTCGCACCGAAGCCAAGGATCACCGCGAACAGCGCCGTGAGCACCCCAACACTTAGCGAGCGCCAGAGCGCCGCCTGCCAGACCGGCGAGAAGAAGAACTCGGCGAACCATTTCAGGCTGAACAACTTGGGTGGAAAGGCGATATAGGGCGCGCTGGTGAAGGCCAGCGGAATCACCACCAGGACCGGCAGGATCAGCAGCGCCACCAGCAGCACGCTGTAGCCGGTAAGGATGAGGCTGTCTCCCTGTCCGTATCGCCGCGGCAGCAGGCCCGACAGGGCATGACCAAGGCCGATCAGCAGGTGTTGGGACACCCCGGCGCGGCGATTCTTCGGCGCCTCGCCGCTGAGCGAAGACAATCCGGCCACGCGATCAAAGAGCCAGAACACCAGCAGCGAGCAGACCAGCAGCACCACCGACAGGGCGCCGGCGAAATGCAGGTCGAAGAGGTCGAGCACGGACGAGATGACCAGCTGCGCCACCATCATTTCGCGGGGCGAACCGAGCAGGGCCGGCACAATGAAGAAGCCAAGACTGGTGATGAAGACCAGCAGGCTCGCCGCGGCGACGCCGGGCCCGGACAGGGGTAGGAAGACACTGAAGAAACTCATCGCCCTGCTGGCGCCCAGGGTCTCCGCCGCGGGCATCAGGCGCTTGTCGATGGTTCTCATGATCGGCAGCAGGGTGATCACCGCCAGGGGCAGCATGGCGTGGACCATGCCGATCAGGGTGCCGGACAGCGCCGGCACCAGTCCCGACGGATCGTCGACGACCTTGGCGGCAAGCGTCGTCAGCAGACCCTTGCGACTGAGCAGCAACATCCAGGCGTAGGTCTTCACCAGATAGCTGGTCCAGAACGGCAGCATGATCCACAGTAGCCAACGCTCCCGCCCATGAGGCGACAGGCGACACAGCAGATAGGCGATGGGGTAGGCGAGTAGGACCGCGAGTACCGCGGTCAGGGCGGAAATCCAGAAGGTGATCCAGAGCACTCGGGCATAAATGGGCGTCGAGGCGATCCGTTCGAAATTGGCCAGGGTCAGTTCGCCGGCGTTGCCCTGAACGCTGCCCACCAGCATCTCGGCGACCGGGAGCAGAAAGAAGGCGCCCAGGAACAGCAGGGCCGGCAGCGCGGGCAGCAGACCTCGACGCAGGCTCATGGGCGGACCTCCGCCGGCAGCAGCGCCGCCTGGCGCGGATCCCAGGTGATGCCCACCGCATCACCTGGTCGGACGGTCAGTTGCCGCGGGCACCTGACGTTGAACGCCTTGCCCGAGGGCAGTCTGACCTGGGCACGCAAATCGCTGCCCAGGAAGACGCACTCATCCACCAGACCCTGCAGCAGTCCATCCCCTGGCGCCGTCAGCCGCGCGGCTTCCGGGCGGACCAGGAGCAGGCCTTCGCTGCCCTCGCCCCCCTGATGGGCGTCGAGGTCCAGGGTGGCGTTTTCGACCTGCAGCCTGCGTTCGCCGACAAAGCGGCCCTCCAACAGATTGGAGTGGCCGATGAAGCCTGCGGCAAAGCGGCTGACCGGTCTGTCGTAGAGGTCCTCGGGCGTTCCCAGCTGTTCGATGCGGGCCTGATTCATCAGGCAGATGCGATCGGACAGCGTGAGGGCCTCTTCCTGGTCGTGGGTGACATAGATGAAGGTGGCACCCAGCTCGCGATGCAGGTGGCGGATCTCCAGCTGCATGTGCTCGCGCAGATTCTTGTCCAGCGCGCCCAGGGGTTCGTCCAGCAGGATCACCGAGGGGCGATAGACGAAGCAGCGGGCCAGGGCGATGCGTTGCTGCTGGCCGCCGGAGAGCTCCTGCGGGTAACGGCGCGCGAAGTCGCGCATCCGCACCATGTCGAGGGCGTCGTCGACCGCCTTCGCGATGTCGACCTTGCTCCGCTTGCGCATGCGTAACCCGTAGGCGACGTTGTCCCACACGCTCAGGTGCGGAAACAGCGCATAGCTCTGGAACACCAGGCCGATCCCTCGCTCGCCTGGCGGCGTGCGGGTGGCGTCCTGGCCATCGATGAGCAGGGTACCCATCGAGGGCTGGACCAGCCCCGAAATCATCTGCAGGAGCGTGGTCTTGCCCGAACCGGAAGGGCCGAGCAGGGTGAGGAATTCGCCGTCCTGCACGGTCAGGTCGGTGGGCTGCAGCGCAACGGCGTCCCCATAGGTTTTGCCGAGGCCGACGGTTGCTAGTTTGATGGCCATCTCCAGCTCCCCTCAGGACAGAATCCAGGCGTTGAAGCGCTCGGTCACCGCGGCGCGATTTTCCGCCCACCACTGCGGACTGGGCAGCCGCATGTGCTGCAGGTTGCCTGGCTCGGTGGGCAGCAGACGCGCGCGCTCGGCGGGGATGCTGTCGAAGGCCTTGCGGTTGGTGGGGCCATAGGCCAGGGTCTTGGTCAATTCGGCCTGGCGCTGCGCATCTGCGCAGAAGCGGACAAACTGCTTGGCGAGGTCCGCGCGCGGCGTGCCCTTGGGAATCGCCCAGCCTTCGATGGAGTACAGGCCCTGGTTCCAGGCGATCTCGACCGGGGCGCCATTGTCGATGGCCGCCTGGGCGCGACCATTCCAGGTGGAGATCATGTCCACCTCGCCGCTCTGGATGGCCTGCATGGCCTGGGCACCGGAGGTCCACCAGATGTCGACGTGGCGCTTGATGCGATCGAGGCTCTTGAAGGCACGCTCCACGTCCAGCGGATAGAGGTCATCGATGGCGACCCCGTCGGCCATGAGTGCCTGTTCGAGGGTATCCAGCGGGTTGCGTCTCAGGCAGCGGCGGCCGGGAAACTTCTCGACGTCCCAGAAATCGCGCCAGGACTGGGGGCCCTTGCCGGGTGCGAAGGTGTCGGTGCGGTAGGCCAGGACGGTGGAATAGACGTCCACGCCCAGCCAGTTGGGGGTGATCGCCTCGGGGAGGAGCTCGGGATAGTCCTCCGCCTTCAGCCCGATGGGTTCGAGGAAGCCCTTTTCCTCGAGAAAGGGAATGTCTGCCGAGATCGTCAGGGTGGTGACGTCCCAGACATAGTTGCGGGTCTGCACCATGGCCGAGAACTGGGCGACCGGCTGGGATTCGCGGGCCACGCTGATGACCTTGATACCGGTCGCCTGCTCGAAGGGCGTGTAGAAGGCCCGGCGATAGGCCTCGGTATAGGGGCCGCCAGGGTCCGAGACCACGAGGCGCTGATCCTGAGCGAAAACGATACGCGGCAGGCCTGCCGCGGCGGCCAGGAGGGCGCCGGCCTTGAGCACCTGGCGGCGACCTGGATTCTGGAATTGACTCATCTGGACTGACTCCTTGGCAACGAAAGCTCGTTTGCAGGTCTTGCCGTGCCGCGAACGCCCGGCAGCGGTGAACCCATGTCGTCGGCAGAGATAGCGGAAGGCCTCGTGGGCGAGGCGTGGAGGGTGGCGTTCCCGGTCAGGAGCGGCCGCGCTCTTACTTGGCGCGTTGCTGGAAGAAGGCCTCCATCATCCGGGCGGGTTCGCCGGATTCGTAGGCCTCGCGCTGGATGCGGGTACCCGCCTCGATGCTGTCCTGGAAGCCGGCTTCGGTCATTTCCCGGAAACGCTGTTTGTCCAGGCGCATGGCCACCGGCGGTTTCGCCGCCAGGGCTTCGGCCACTTCCAAGGCCTTGGTGAACACCTCTTCAGCCGGGACGAGGTGATGGATCAGGCCGATGCGGTGGCACTCGTCGGCTTCCATCAGTCGGCCGGTCAGGGTCAGTTCGATGGTGCGGGACATGCCGAGCATGCTGTTCATGATCCAGGGGCCGGTCGTGCTGGCGATCCCGGCATTGATCTCGGGTTGACCCATGCGCACGCCGGGATGGCCGACCCGGATGTCGCCCAGCAGGGCCACCTGGAAAGCGGAACCTGCCGCGGTACCGTTCAAGGCCATCACCAGCGGCTTGGACAGGCCACGCAGGGCGGCGTAATAGCGCTGCCATTCGCCCACCCAGGCGACGGCACGCTCGCCATCGAAATCATGGGCTTCGGAGAGGTCCTGGCCCGCGGAGAAGGCCCGGTCACCGGCACCCATCATGATGATGGCCCGGATGGCGTCGTCCGCTTCGAAGCGCTCGAGCGCCTCGATGATCTCGTTGCGCATGGGGGTGGTCCAGGCGTTTAGCTTGCCGGGGCGGTTGAGCGTAATGACGGCCACCGCGCCTTGGATATCGATCAGGATGTCGCTCATTTTTATCTCCATTCGATAAAAGTTATTTAAAGGAGATTTACCTTTATCTTTTATCAAAGGGCTGTCAAGTCGTGATTGCTGTCGCCGACCGGCCAGTGACCGGCAACTGGAGAAGCTGCGAAATCGACTCGGGCAAGGCCCTTTGTCTAGCCGGCGCGCAGGCAGCAACGGACCTCGGCGACGCCTGGTCGGGCCGCTGCTTGTCTGGGTGGGTAAGGAAAGGTGGCGGCGGCAGAGACCTGGGCGGTCGTGGCCGTGGGCTGATGCCTGGAGATCAGCCCCGTGCCCGCCGCTGTGGTCTGCCCGCCAGTTGCCGGGCCAGGACGATGAAGTTCTGCAGGGCGGGAGAGGGATTGAAGGCGCGGCAGGCGAGGGTGATCGGGGCGGCCAGCCGGGGGCGGGCGTCCAGGATAGGGCAGTAGAAGATGCTGGACCTGTGCAGTTCGGTCATGGACGCCGGTACCGCGGAGATACCGGCGCCGGCCGCCACCAGGCTGAGGTTGGTGAGCATGCGGTCGACTTCGAAAGCGATCCGGGGCTCGAAGCCGGCATGGCGACAGGCGTGCAGCAGATTGGCATACATACCCGGCGCGCCCGGCTTGCGCACCAGGATGAAGGCTTCAGTGGCCAGGGACGCCAGTGACAGTCCGCGGTGCGCCAGGCTTTGCAGGGCCTCCGGGCCGATCCCTGCGATGAGTCGGTGATTGCTCGGCAAGGCCAGCAGCATCGCCTCGTTGAGCAGGCGGTGATACGTGACGCCCTCGGGCGCGCTGACCGGGGCGCGCAGGATGCCCAAGTCCAGGCGGCCTCCCGCCACCCGCTGGGTGAGGCCCTGGGCATTGTCCTCGGCAATGGCGATTTCCACGTCCGGGTAGCTTTCCCGGTAGGCGCGGATGATGCGGGGGATCAATGCATGGGCGGCTGCCGAGCTGGTGAAACCCAGCGTCAGGGTTCCGTCGATGCCCTTGGCGACCCGTGCTGCACGATGTGCGCCCTGGCCGACCCGAGCCAGGATGTCACGGGCCTCCTGCAGGAAGGCGGCGCCGCCGGCGGTCAGGGCGACGCCCTTGGGATGGCGCAGGAAGAGGGCAAAGCCCAGTTCGTCCTCCAGGGCCCGGATCTGCTGGCTGAGCGGCGGCTGTTGCATGTGCAGGCGCGCGGCGGCACGGGTGAAATGCTGTTCCTCGGCCACCGTGACGAAGTACCTCAGATGCCGCAATTCCATTCGCTCGCTGACCTCGCAGACGCCGGTCAGGGTGACCGATCGGTTAGGATGGGGCGCAAGGTGTCTGGCGCCACCGGCAGAATAATAACAATGGCAGGAGTCCGGATGATCGCGCGGATCGCTCGCAATGGCAGTGTGCAGATAGGCGTGGCCCTCGCCAGCGGGCTGGTGCTCGGCCTCTGGCACCCGGACCTCGCCGCAGCCATGAAGCCCTTGAGCGATCTGTTCCTGTGCACCCTTGGTCTGGCGATCCCCCTGCTGATGTTTGCGCTCATCGTCTCGGCCATCGCCCGGCTGGGGCAGGGCGTTGGCGTCATGGCGGCGCGCATGGTGCTGTACTTTCAGGTGATGTCCTTGCTCTCCCTGCTGGTCGGTCTGATCGTCGGCCTGGTGATCCATCCCGGCAGTGCCGTCGCGCCCGGCCCGATACCGATCAACTGGGGCAGTGCCGAACCGGCTGACCCCCTGCTGCCGGCTGCTCCCTCGTCGATGCCAGGTCTGCTCGACAGTCTGCCAGGCACGCTACTGGGCGCCTTTACCCAGAGCGCCATACTGCCTGTGTTGTGCCTGGCCATCGTCCTGGGACTCGTCCTGCGTGCCTTGGGTGACCGAGGCTCTTCCTGGCTCGCCGGGATCGAGCGGGCCTTGGCGGTAATGCTGCGGCTGCTGCGCCTGTTCCTCCGCCTGGCGCCCCTTGCCGCCTTTGGCGCCATGGCTTTCACCGTCTCCCGTTATGGCGGCGCCTCCCTGTGGCCGCTGTTGAAGTTTCTGCTCGCGGTCTATCTGGCCGCCCTGTGTTTCATCTGCGGCGTGCTGGCACTGGTGGCGCGCCTCTGTGGCTTTTCCCTACTGCGCCTGGTCCTCTGGCTGAAGCACGAGTTGCTGCTGGTGGCGGTGACCGGTTCCTCGGTCGCGGCCTTGCCCATGCTGATCGGCCGCCTCGAACGCGCCGGTTGCCCAATGGAGCTGGTGCGGTTGTCGCTGACCACCGGCTACACCTTCAACCTGGCAGGCTCCAATCTATACATCGCCGTGGCGATGCTGTTCCTGACCCAGTTCGCCGGGATCGAGCTGTCGGCCGCGCAGTTGGCAACCTTTATCGTCGTCGGCCTGATCACTACCCTGGGTTCGACGAGTGTCGCCGGCTCGGCCTTCCTCACGCTGGCGGCGACCCTGTCGATCCTCCACTTCCTGCCGGTGGAGGCGGTCGGTCTGCTGCTGGGCGTCGAGCGGCTGATGAAGTGCCGCTCGCTCACCAATGTGCTGGGTAACTGCGTCGCCTGCCTGGCGCTGGCGCGCTGGCAGGGGACGCTGGATCGGCCGCGACTGGTGGCGGCGCTCGCCCGTAGACGGCACTAGGCGATCACGGCTTCAGCAGCTTGCCGAAGGCCTGATCGAGCGCGCTGTCGGCCTCGGCCAACCGTTGACGCCGGGCCTTGGTCCAGTCGACATCGGTCTGCAGGGCCTTCTTCGCCTCGCCAAGCAGGCGCTGCACCTCGGCCGGTTGCGGACCGCCGGTGCCGACCCGGGTCCTGACCATGTTGGTCGGCGAGAGGGCAGTACGGAATTCGGCCTCCTGCAGCGGCAGACTGGTTTCCTTCCACTGATACTTTTCCGCGGCCTGGATGTAGAGCTGCTGCGCCTTGGCGAAGGGGAAGGTCTTGGGCGTATAGCCTTCGTCGCGGGCTTCGGTGACGATCAGCGAGGCGAAACTGTGACCGATGCGGAAGGGCACCTTGTGCGCCCGCTCCAGAGTATCGGCCAGCTCCATCGAGGTGGTCCATTCGTTCTCCAGTTCTTCCAGGGCGCGCTGCGGATTGACCTTCAGGGCGTCGAGCACGCGGTCCATGCTGGTGAACATGCCGATGGCCGAGTCATAGAAATTCAGGTCATCGAAGGCGAACTTGTAGTCGGTCATGCCGGTGGTCACGTTGTGCGCCCGCAGGGTGATGGTCTGCGCCAGGCCGATGGTGTCCGAGGCGGCTTCTCGGGTGCGCATCAGCAGTCCGGGATTGCGTTTCTGCGGCATGGCACTGCTGGTGTAGGTGGCGCCTTCCTCCAGCAGCAGCCAAGGGCGGATCTGGTGGTACTGGGTATGGATGTCGCCGATCATCGCGCCCAGCCGGATGGCCGAGGAGGCGGCGATGTCGGCCGCTTCGATGGGGATGTCGTAGGTGGACACCTGGCTGGAATCCAGCGAATTCTGGCGTACCCCATCGAAGCCGAGCAGGGCGGAGAGGCGCTCGCGGTTGAGCGGATAGGCTGAGTTGGCCAGCACGGCGGTGCCCATCGGGCTGAGGTTGAGGCGCTGGTAGAGCTGGGCGATGCGCTGGGCGTCGCGGGCGAAGGAATCGGCGTAGGCGAGCAGATAGTGGGCGTAGGAGATCGGCATTGCCTGGACGCCATTGGTATAGGCCGGCACCAGGGTATCGACGTTGGCGGCGGCAAGGGTCAGCAACCGCTGCCGGGTCGCGTTCAGGGCGTCGCTGTAGGCCAGCACCTGGCCACGCAGAGAGGCCAGCCGATAGGTGGCGTAGATGTCCTGGCGACTGCGGCCCGAGTGGATCAGCGAGGCTTCCGGACCGATCTTGTCGGTCATGATTTTTTCCAGCTGCAGGATGTCGGTGGGTCGTTTGCCGTCTGGCTGACCACCCTGGTCAATGGCGAACTTGACCCCGCCGGCGATCTTGCGCCCCATTTCCGGCGTGACGATGCCTTCCTCGGTCAGCATCACGATGGAGGCCTTGTTGATGCGATTCAGGCCGTCGAACTGGTCTTCGACACCGCCGGCGCGAGTGCCGCTGTGGGTGACGGTGCCACCGATCCTGGCGACTTCGGCCTTGCACTCGGCGGTGGTCTTGCAGGGGGCGTCGGCGGTATTGGCGGCCAGCGCCGGGGTACTCGCGGCCAGGGCGACGAGGAGGGCGAGCGGCAATAAACGTGGGATAGCAGGCATGGATGAGCGTCCTGTCGGGAAGGAATCGAGGCCGGCGCGGTGCACAGCCGGCTGTGCGGATCAGAGCAGGGGCAGGGTGTAGCTGAGGATCAGGCGGTTCTGGTCGAGTTCGGTGTCGTTGCGGCTGCGGTAGCTGCCATTGCGCCAACGCACCTTGAAGTTCTTCAGGCTGCCGCTCTGGAAGGTGTATTCCAGCTCGGTGTCGCGCTCCCACTCCTTGCCGGCGACGCCCCCGGGTCCGTCGAAATGGTCGCCCTTGAGATACCGCGTCATGAAGGCGAGGCCTGGAAGTCCCCAGGCCGCGAAGTCGTAGTCGTAGCGCACCTGCCAGGAGCGCTCGCCGGGATTGGCGAAATCCGGAGACAGCATCACGTAGTTGACCAGGTACGAATCGGTGCCATTGAGATGGGGAAAGCCGGTCGCGCCCTCCATCTGCTGGTAGGCGGCGCCAAAGGCATGATGACCGACGTTGAAGGTGAACTTCGCGCCATAGGCATCGTTGTCGACGTTGCTACCGCCGTCCTTGCGCGAGCGGGCGTAGCGCAGATCGGTCTCCAGCGACTGGTTCTTGCCGAGCGGCAGGACGTGCAGCACGTTAAACATGTGCTGTTCGTAGTTCTGGTCGAGGTGGCCGTAGTCGTAGACCGTGGTGAGCTGCTTGCTCCATTTGTAGCTCAGCCCGGCGAAGTCGAACTGGTCGGACGCGCGGCCGCCGCTGATGCCACTGCCCGCTACGGTCATGTCCTCGTTGGCGCTGTCGTTGCGAACCCGGTTCTGGGTCAGCCGCCCGGCGTTTAAGGTCAGGTTGTCCAGTTCCTTGGAGACCAGCTGAGCACCCTGGAAGGTCTGCGGCAACAGACGTGAGTTGCTGCTGCGGACGGTCTGTATTCGCGGGATCAGGGTGCCGACCTTCAGCGTGCTCTTGGATACCCGCACCTTGCCGGTCAGCCCGAGCTTGCTGTAGTCCTCATGCGCTCGTCGGTCGCCCACTGGTAGCAGACCGGTGTTCTGCCGGTCCGGTCCGGAGTCGAGCTTTAGACCCAGCATGCCCAAGGCGTCGACGCCAACGCCCACGGTCCCCTCGGTGAAGCCGGACTCATAGTTGAGAATGAAGCCCTGGGCCCATTCCTCCCGCTTGGATTGCCGAGCGCCGGACTGGCGATAGTCACCATTGAAGTAGAAGTTGCGCAGTTCCAGATCGGCCTGGCTGTCGCCAAAGAACTCGGCAGAGGCATCGGAGGGTAGAAAGGAGGCGAGGGCGGCGGTACCGACCCCAAGGGCTAGCGGTGACATGCGCATGATGAGATTCCTTGACGCGTTATTGTTATTGGGCGCGTTTTCTCGTGAGGCTGTGTCAGCTCACGGTGGGAACCTTAAGGAGTTTGCCAAAAGATTAAAAATATATGAAAAGTCCGACCTTGATACTTTTTGAATATGTATTCAGGCGGATACTTGAAGGCAGCCGTCGCCGGGCGTTGCCCAAGATCGACGGAGCCGGGATCCAGGTCGCGAGGGGTGCAGGGAGAAGGCAATCTTGCGTCGCGAGTGATGGCCTCACTCCTCGCTGGACGCGAACCCCTCCAGCCAGCGCGCTTCCGAGCAGAGCAGGTGGTGGCGCATGGCGGTCTGGGCGCCGATCAGGTCGCGGGCTTCCACGGCGCGCAGGATGGCCTCGTGCTCGGCCACGGCGACGCCCCAGGTCTTCTGGCTTTCGGTCTGCTCGGCGACATGGGTGGAGATGGGGCTGTGGCGCTCGTCGAACAGCGAGGTGATGATGCGCACCAGCGTGGAGTTGCCGCTCATCCGGGCCAGGCGGCAGTGGAACTTGCGATCGTCCTCCATGGGCGACAGCCCCTGGGCGATCTTGTCGCTCATGTTCTGGATGCACTTCGCCAGGTAGCGATAGTCGGCCTTGCCGCCCAGGGAGCAGGCCAGGACGATGGCCGCGCCTTCGATGATCGCCCGGGCATGCATCAGCTCCGAAGGACTCTCGCCGAGGGTGGAGGTCCGCGCGCCGTTGTTCAGCAGGGCCGCGTTCACATAGATGCCGGAGCCCTGGCGGACCTCGATGCTGCCTTCGATTTCCAGGGCGATCAGGGCTTCGCGCAGCGACGGCCGGGAGACGCCCAGCAACTGCGCCAGGTCGCGCTCCGGGGGCAGGCGGGTGCCGGCTTCGATGGCGCCCTCGCGGATGTGCTGGCGCAGGCGGTCCGCGATCTTCTGGTAGAGCTTTCTTTCGGTGGTGGCAGTGGGCAGCGTCATCGATGAAACCTGCATCTTCAAGGGCTTCAGTATCTCATGGGCTACCCGGATCGGCGCCAGCGACCTAGGGCAGGGCCGCCAGCTCGAACAGCGGGGTCGCCAGCTGCCACTTTTCCGATCCCGCCTCCGGCGAGGACAGCTGATAGCGCGCCATCAGGGTTTCCCATTCCTGGACCTTCGGATTGCGCTGTTCCAGCTCCTGCATGCGGGCGAAGGAGAAGTCCGGCCCCGCCTCGAGCAGCATGGTCAGGCGGCAGCCGAGGCGCCAAATGGTCATGTTGGCGACGCCGGCTTCGCGCAGATGGGCGATGACCTCGGGCCAGACCGCCGCGTGCTGGCGTTCGTATTCGCCGATGAGTTCGGGGTCGTCCCGTAGGTCCAGCAACAGGCAGTAGCGTGTCATGGTCTCGCTCCTCGGCCAGGTCAGGCCCGTTAGATTTCGACGATGGCTTTGACGACACCGCGGAGCGAGACCATGACACGCTACTGCCTGTTGCTGGACCTACGGGAC
>Ga0153990_1000036_pt1 | contig 54519 bp, 50 predicted proteins | sample TSNC074MetaG_FD_104739 | JGI IMG/M metagenome (GOLD analysis project Ga0153990, IMG submission 104739) | Attine ant fungus gardens microbial communities from North Carolina, USA - TSNC074 MetaG | ecosystem: Host-associated > Fungi > Mycelium > Unclassified | place: USA: North Carolina, Jones...
TGAACAACAGGCTGACCGGGCCCTTGAGCTGGTTGCGGCTGGTGGCGGCGACGAAGCCTTGCAGGTAGTCACCGTTGATCTCCTCACCCAGCCCGGCACTGCCGATCAGCACCAGGCCGGCGACTCGCTGGGGCGCCACCTGCGCCAGGTGCAGGGCCACGGCGCCCCCCATGGAGTGGCCGACCAGTACGGCGCGGGGGATGTCCAGATGGTCGAGCAGCGGCAGCACCGCGGCGCCCAGCTCGGCGAGGTCGCCCGTGGCCAGCGTCTTGCCGGACTGGCCATGGCCGGGCAGGTCCAGGGCGATCACCCGGCGCTCGGCGGCCAGGGCCTCGTGGTTGAACAGCCAGTTGTCCAGATCGCCGGAGAAACCGTGGATCAGCATCACGGGCAAGCCACCTTCACCGCGCTCCAGATAGCGCAGGGGCCGGCCGTCGAGTTGGATGCGCTGGGCCTGGGGACCGGCCTCGGCGGCGTCTTCGCCACCGGGCACGAAGTCTTCCTCGAACCGTGCGATCACGGCGTCGATCTCTTCGTCGCTGGCCTCGCCTTCCACCACGATTGCCAGCAGGGCGCCCACCGCCAGGGTCTCGTCCTCGCGCGCCAGACAGCGGCGCAGGGTGCCGGAGAAGGGCGCCTCGACGCTGCTGCTGATCTTGTCGGTCTCGACGTCGAGCACCTCGTCGCCCTTGGCGATGGGGTCGCCTTCGGCCTTGAGCCAGGCGTTGACCCGGCCCTCGCTCATGGACAGCCCCCACTTGGGCATGGTCAGGGTATGGATCTGGCTCATGCGGCCTGCCTCCCTTGGGTGATCTTCAGCACGGCGCGCTCGATCTTGGCCGCGTCGGGGATATAGAGGTCTTCCAGGGCGTCGGAGAAAGGCACCGGAGTGTGCGGCGCGGTCACCAGCTGCACCGGGGCGCGCAGGTCGTCGAAGGCCTGTTCGGCGAGCAGGGCGGCGATGTCGGTGGCCACCGAGCAGCGCGGATTGGCTTCGTCGATGACCACCGCGCGACCGGTCTTTTCCACGCTTTCCAGGATGCTGTCGCGATCCAGCGGGCTGGTGGTGCGCAGGTCGAGCACCTCGCAGGACACGCCGTGGCGCGCCAGGTTGGCGGCGGCGTCCATGGCCAGGTGCACCATCCGGCCATAGGTGATGAGGCTGACGTCGTCGCCCTCGCGCAGGAAGCTGGCCTCGCCGAAGGGGATGGCATAGGACTCTTCCGGCACCTCGCCCTGCATGCCATAGAGCAGCTTGTGCTCGCAGAAGATCACCGGGTCGTTGTCGCGGATGGCCTGGATCAGCAGGCCCTTGGCGTCATAGGGGGTGGCCGGACAGACCACCTTGAGCCCGGGGATGTGGGTCCACCAGGAGGTGAGCATCTGCGAATGCTGGGCCGCGGCCCGCAGGCCCGCGCCGACCATGGTGCGCAGGACCAGGGGGGTGACCGCCTTGCCGCCGAACATGTAGCGGAATTTGGCCGCCTGGTTGAGGATCTGGTCCAGGCAGCAGCCGGCGAAGTCGATGAACATCAGTTCGCACACCGGGCGGGTGCCACGGGCGGCGGCGCCCACCGCCGCGCCGACATAGCCGATCTCCGACAGCGGGGTGTCCAGCACCCGCCCGGGAAACTTGTGGTAGAGCCCCTTGGTGACGCCGAGCACGCCGCCCCAGGCGTCCTGTTCGCCGGGTGCCCCGGCGCCGCCGGCGTTGTCCTCGCCCATGAGGAAGACGGTGGGATCGCGACGCATCTCCTGTTCCAGGGCTTCGTTGATGGCTTGCTGGTAGCTGATCTTTCTGGCCATGGTGGCGCTCCTTGTTGTTTTCCGATCAGGCGTAGGTGACGTAGACGTCGGTGAGCAGGTCTTCCGGGCCGGGCTTGGGATCGGCCTTGGCCTTGCGCACGGCGTCCTCGATGAGCTGTTCCACCTCCTGGTCGATGCTGTCGAGCAGGGCGGGTTGCAGCTGGCCGGAGCGCGTCACCCGCTCGCGGAATTGCATGAGGCAGTCGCGCTGCTCGCGGGCCTGCTTGACCTCGTTGGGATCGCGATAGGTCTGGGCGTCCCCCTCGAAGTGGCCGAAGTAGCGGGTGAACTTCACCTCGATCAGCGAGGGGCCTTCGCCGGCCCGGGCGCGGGCCACGGCGGCCGCGGCGGCTTCGTGGACGGCGAAGAAGTCGAAGCCGTCCACCGTCACCCCGGGCATGCCGAAGCCGGCCGCACGGTCGGCGATGTGGTCGCAGGCCACCGACCAGTTGGAGGCGGTGGCCTCGGCATAGCCGTTGTTCTCGGCGACGAAGATGCAGGGGAGATTCCACACCGAGGCCAGGTTCATGGCCTCGAACACCGCGCCCTCGTTGGAGCCGCCATCACCGAAGAAGGCCACGGCCACGGCGTCGCTGCCCTTGAGCTTGGCCGCCAGGGCGGCGCCGGCGGCCAGGGGCGCCCCGGCGCCGACGATGCCATTGGCGCCGAGCATGCCCTTTTCCAGATCGGCGATGTGCATGGAGCCGCCCTTGCCCTGGCAGACCCCGGTCTTCTTGCCGTAGATCTCGGCCATCATGCCGTAGACGTCCACGCCCTTGGCGATGCAGTGGCCGTGGCCGCGGTGGGTGGAGGCGATGCTGTCCTCGTGGCCCAGGTGGGCCATGACGCCGGCGGCCGAGGCTTCCTCACCGGCATAGAGGTGGACGAAGCCGGGAATCTCGCCGGTGGCGAATTCCACGTGCAGCCGCTCCTCGAAGGCGCGGATGGTGCGCATCACCCGGTAGGCATGGCTCAGTTGATCGACGCTTGGGGTCTCGCTCATCTTATTGTTCTCCAGGATTGCCGAGGGCCGACGCGGGCTGGCGGCGGACCAGCAGGCGCTGCTGCGCCGCCAGTTCCAGCACCCGCTCCACGTCGATGCTCAGGGGGCCGTCGAGGTCCAGCGTCACCTGCGGACGCGCCTCGGGGCCGAATTCGATTTCCCGCTCGCCGTCCAGCGCCAGGGTGCCGGCGGCCAGCGACAGGCTGCGTGGCTCGCCCGGCAGGAGCAGGCCGCTGGCGGCGATCCCGGCCTGGGCCAGCACGCCGGGGGCGAGGGGGACGGTCAGTTGCGCCGGCGCCTCGGGCTCCAGCCGCACCCAGCCGCCATGGGGGGCGCTGCGGGCGACCGGATGCCAGAGACCGCAGAGGGCCGACAGGCCGATGGCCCAGGGTTCGGCAAAGGTGGTGAAGACCTCGGCCAGATCCTCCACCCGGGTCACCGCCCGGGCGCCGAGATAGGCCTGGCGACAGACCGCCACGTCCACCAGCGCCCAGTCACGGATGCCGCGCTCCGGCACCTCAACCCGCAGCCGCTTGTTGCGCCGCAGCGCCAGCGCCGGATCGACCCGGCCACTCGCCACCAGGCCGCCGGCCAGGCCCGCGCTGGTGGCCTCGCGCAATTCGGGAAAGGCGTTGTTGGTGCCGGTGGACAGGGTCAAGAGCGGCAGGTCACCCACCTCGGCGGCCACCGCCTTGTGGGTGCCGTCGCCGCCGAGCACGGCGATCACCGCCGCGCCCTGGGCCAGCAACAGCCGCGCGGCGCGGCGGGTGTCGTCCACGGTCTGGGTCAGCGGCAGATTGAGAAACACCAGCTCCGGCCAACGCTGCTCGCGGGCCTGGCGACTGCAGCTGGCCTTGAGCACGGCGGCGGCGATACCGGTCATGTCCGGCGGCAGCAGCACCCGCTCCACCCCGGTGGCACCAAAGGCGGCCAAGAGACGCATCACCACCCCGGCCTTGTCGGTGCTGGAGGTGAGGGCGGCGTTGCCGGTCAGCCGGCGCAGGTCACGCCCCGAGGCGGGGTTGGGCAGGATGCCGACGGTTATGGGCATGGCTGACTCCCGAGGCCTGGACCATCGGTCAGGGCAGCCGTGCGGCGATGCCGGGGTGCGCTCATGGGTCTGGCCCTCTTGTCGTTGTCTTGGGAGCGTCGCAGAGCCCTGAGCAAGGCGGGTGCCAGGTCGCTATAGTTTCGCTGCAGGCCAGGCTGAATGCGGCTTTGCGGGGGGATGGCCAGGTCCGGGGGGATGGGCGCGTCGCGCCGGGGCGTCTCAGGGCTGCGATGGCAGGGCGAGACGTTGAGACGATTCGTCTCAGGCCGCGGCGGACTTGAAGGCCGGGGCCAGGGGGCGCTAAATGAAGGGCAGAACAATGACCGGCCTTCCATGCCATGACCGGAATTCAGGGAGAGACGTCCATGTTGTCTACCCAGGCCCGCTTTCACGCCCGCGCCATCGACCAGGCCCTGCGTGCGCCCTTGCGCTCAGCCAGTCCGCCCGGGCGCATCCTCGATTCCTGGCGTCGTTCCTTCGAGCAGTATCAGCTCGACCCGGGCAGCCTGCGCGGTCCGCGCATCCTCTCGCGCTACGAATTGCGCCAGCACCAGCAGGCGGCGGAAGACTTCCTGCGCGTCGCCGATGGCGAGCTGGGCGCCCTGCATGCGCGGGTCGAGGCGGCCGACTATTGCGTGCTGCTGGCCGACGCCCAGGGCCATACCCTGGATTACCGGGTCAGCGATCGGCTGGACGACGAATGCCGCCGCGCCGGGCTCTACCTGGGCACCTGCTGGTCCGAGCAGGAGGAGGGCACCTGCGGGGTCGCCGCGGTGCTCACCGACCGGGCGCCGGTCACGGTGCACAAGGCCGATCACTTCCGCGTGGCCTTTACCGGCCTGACCTGCACCGCCGCGCCGGTGTTCGCGCCGAGCGGCGAGTTGCTCGGGGTACTGGACGTCTCGGCGCCGCGTTCGCCGGACGACCGCCGCAGCCAGCTGCTGATCCAGCAGTTCACCCGCGACAGCGCCCAGCGCATCGAGAATGCCTACTTCATGCACAGTGCCCGGGGCGACTGGGTGCTCTGCGGCCACGCCCAGGCCAGCTATCTCGACACCCAGCCGGAATTGCTGCTGGCCTGGGATCAGAGCGGACGCCTGACCGGCCTGAATCGCCCGGCCCGGCAACTCTGCCTCGCACAGCTGGGCTATCTGCCGCAGCGCCTGGACGAGCTCTTCGGTCGCGATGCCCCGGCGCGGTTGCAGGAGGACGAGCCTGAACCCCTGCGGCTGGGCGATGCGCATTTCCACGCCCGGGTACGGGCGCCGCGTCAGCGTCTTGGGGTGGTGATCCCGCTGGTCCGCGAGCCGCGTGCGGCGGACCCCGAGGAGGAGCCCCGGGTCAGCCAGGCGCTCGCGACCGCCCTGCGGCTCTATCGCCATGGCCTGCCGATCCTGGTGACCGGCGAGACCGGCACCGGCAAGGAGGTCTTTGCCCGCGGCCTGCACCAGGGGGGCGATCGTGCCAGTAAGCCCTTCATCGCCCTCAATTGCGCGGCGCTGCCGGAAAGCCTGATCGAGAGCGAATTGTTCGGCCATGCCGCGGGGGCCTTTACCGGCGCCCAGCGCCAGGGTCGCGATGGTCTGATCATGGCAGCCGATGGCGGCACCCTGTTTCTCGACGAGATCGGCGACATGCCCCTGGCGCTGCAGACCCGGCTGCTGCGGGTGCTGGCCGAAGGCGAGGTGCTGCCGGTGGGCAGCGCCCAGGCGCGGCGAGTCGATGTGCGGCTGGTCTGCGCCACCCATCGCGACCTCCAGGCGCAGGTCGCCGCCGGGCTGTTTCGCGAAGACCTGCTCTATCGCCTCAATGGTGCCGTCTTCCAGCTGCCACCGCTGCGCACGCGTGCCGACCGCCTGGCGCTGGCGCGGCGGCTGCTCGAAGAAGAGTGCGGCAAGCGTCCGGCGCCGGAGCTGGCGCCCCAGGTGCAGGAGGCCATCCTGGCCCATGACTGGCCGGGCAATGTGCGCGAATTGCGCAATGTGCTGCGCTACGCCTGCGCCCTGTGCGATGGCGCCCTTATCACCCTCGATCATCTGCCGGTCAGTCTGCGGATGGGTGACGCGCCGGCCGCCGAGCCGCCAGCCGAGATCGACAGCCCCGAGCGGCGGGCGATCCTGGCGGCCCTTGTCCGCCATCGCTGGAAGGCGATTCCGACCGCCCGGGCGCTTGGGATGTCCCGGGCCACCCTCTACCGGCGGCTCAAGTTGCACGGCATCGCCATGCCGCATCGCCAGTCCGAGGACTGAGGCGTTCCGCCGAACGGTCATGCTCAGCAGGGGCTGCCCTGGCACGGTGGTTACCGCAGACAACCGAAACGGCGGGCGCCGGCAACGCTGGCCCCGATCGTCTCGCTGCGGGACGTCAGCGCGGTCGCCGAGGAGTCACACCTCAGACACAGACCCTGAGGAAGCCCCCCTGATGCGTACCCTGCCGCTGTTGCTTGCCCTGCCTGCCGCCCTGGCTCTGCTGAATCGCACCTCGTCCCGGCGTTCGCCGCGGATCGATCGCCAGCAGCTGAATGGCCGGACTATCGTCGTGACCGGTGCCTCCAGTGGCGTCGGCCGCGGCGTGGCCCTGGCGCTGGCCCGGCACGGTGCCAACCTGGCGCTGGCCGCGCGGAGGAGCGAGGCGCTGGAAGCCCTGGCGGTCGAGGTCCAGGCCTTGGGCGTGGCAGCCCTTGCAGTGCCCACCGATGTGGCCGACGTGGCGCAGATGACCGCCCTGGCCGAGCAGGCCGAGCAGCGCTTTGGCCGCATCGACGGCTGGATCAACAATGCCGGCGTGGTGGCGGTGGGGCGTTTCGAAGAGGTGCCCCTGGAAGACCACCTGCGCCTGCTGGATACCAATGTGAAGGGGGTGGTGATCGGCAGCCACCTGGCCCTGCAGCGTTTCCGCCGCCAGGGCTACGGCCGGCTGGTCAACGTGGCCTCGGTTGACGGCGAGATTCCCCACGCCTACCAGGCGTCCTATTCAGCATCCAAGGCCGCGGTGCTCAGTCTCGGTCGGGTGCTGCAGCAGGAATTGCGCCGTGGACGCCAGCCGAACATCCAGTTGTCGACGGTACTGCCCTGGGCGCTGGATACGCCAATCTGGGGCCATGCCGCCACCTACACCGGACACCGCGCCGACCTGCCCACCAAGGATTCGCCGGACAAGGCGGTGCAGGCCATCGTCGGCGCGCTGCTGCAGCCGCAAAAGGAGATCACCGTGGGCTACAAGGCCAAGCTGGCCTACTGGGGGCATCGCCTGGCGCCGGAGCTCAACGAGCGCTTCACCGCGGCCGCGGTCCAGCGCGCCGAGATCGACTGGAATCCGGCCAAGGCTGCTACCTCGGGCAATCTGCAGCAGCCCGATCAGGCGGGACGGACGATCCGGGGTTCGAATTTCTAAGACATGGACGTCCCAGCTAGTGCCAGGACGCGCTATCTGCCCCGGTACGCGCTTCGGGACCGGTGATGGTCAGCGAGGGTAGCGCGCCAGGGTATAGGGCGGTCTGGAGTGTCTGGGCCAGGATGGCCCGGGTGCAGAGCAGGGCGGTCGGAGCAGCGCCTTGCAGGCGGATGGCGAGCTCGGGCCAGCATAGGATGGCTGCCGGATCGAGCTCCAGGCAGGGCAGCAGGGGCAACTCCTCCGCCAGCATGATCTGACTGTGAGCCTGCAATTCGGCGATTGGCGGCTCCCCGGCGGTGACCAGCAGGATTCGCCGATGCCCGAGCACGATCAGCCGCTGGGTGGCCAGCGCGATGCACTGGCCGTGCGCCTCGGCGGAGCGGCAGTGGTAAAGGTCGTTAGCCAGCGCCAGCCTTTGCGATGACGTGGCGAAAGGATCGAGCGGACGGATGGCGGGACGAGTATCCATGGATGGGCCTCTGCCACGGCGTGGTGGTCAAGAGGTTCAGCGTGCCGGTAGTGGATGGCAGCTTCGTGACAGCCTCGCATCCGTTGATGCCCCCGTGCCCAAGTGAACGGAGGGCATTTCCCGTCGGCGGACAGGCCCCGAATAGAGACCTTGCGTTCTTCACCGAGGCGGCTAGCCTGAACAGGGTGACGTTCCTCCGGGAGCCCTGCTGATGGACAGGTTGCATGAACGCTTGGCCCAACTCAATCCGCCCGTGCGCCACGAGCTGGAGCGGCGCAGCGACGGCTTGCTGATCACCCTCATCGAGGCCGATCACAATGTGCGGGTGTCGCGCCTGCTGAAGGCGGACGACATGCGTGAGGTGGAGCAGGTCAATCTGATCCTGCTGCACGCCATCAACGAACTCAGACGCAAGGGTGCCCAGGTACCCCTCGACAAGGATACCGTTCTGCTGACGCGGCTGCCCTGCGCGGGGGTCGGTACTCCAGGTTGAGCGGCGTCTCTAGTCCTCCAGCTCCAGATCCAGCAGCGCCGCACCCAGGCCCTTGCCGTGGGCGTCCAGCGCCAGCGAGCGGGTGACGCCGCCGCGCAGGGCACCGGGCAGCACGAAGTTCAGCGCGCCCAGGGCCGGCAATTCGTAGCGGCGCACCGGCGCGGCATCGGCCGGGCGACTGTCGGCGAACCACGCGGCGACCCGTTCCGCGATAAGCGCCTGGCGCAGGCGGTCGAAGTCTTCGCGGCGATAGGCGATCACCGCCATGTTCGAAATGTCCCCCTTGTCGCCGGTACGGACGTGGGCAATCTCGCGCAATTTCATGGCAGCGTCTCCAGCTCCAGGGTAGGGGTGACGGCCGCACGCGGCCACAGCAGCGAGGCCACGGCGATGACCTCGCGGACCGCCTTGGTGGCGCCGCCACCGCCAGCCGGGCCATTGGTGTACAGGGTTTCCACCTCGTTGCCGATCTGCACCGCCGCCGCCCGGCTGGCGCAGCGGCCGACGACGCGCAGGCGCACCTCCCAGGGTTCGCCGCTGGCCCGGCCCGCTAAGGTGGCGCCGTGCAGGGCGTCGCAGCCGATCAGTTCGCAGCGCAATTCCTCGACCAGTACACCACAGAGTTGCAGGCGTTCGCGCACCACGTCAGCCGCCAGCCTGGCCCGGCCCACGGCACCCGGGCCGGCGTAGGAGATCTGGCCTTCGCCATGCCAGCCGTCGCGATAGCCCACCGAGACCTTGAGCTGTTCCGGGCGCGGCTTGCCCCGGGCCCCGCTGACCGCGACCCGATCAGGTGCGGACTGCTCCAGGGCGACGCCGGAAAAGTCGGCGGTGACGTCCGGCGTCAGGTAGGCCGCCGGGTCGTGGACCTCATAGAGCAATTGTTCGGTGCAGGTCGCCGGGGTCACGCAGCCGCCGGAGCCGGCGACCTTGGTCAGGGTCGCCTGGCCGTCGGCGTCCACCTCGGCCAGGGGAAAGCCCAGACGGGCGAGGTCGGGGACGTCCTTGTAGCCGGGATCGGCGAAGTAGCCGCCGGTGACCTGGCCGGCGCATTCCAGCAGATGGCCGACCAGGGTGCCGCGTCCGCGACGCTCCCAGTCATCCGCCGCCCAGCCGAATTCATGCACCAGCGGCGCCAGGAACAGCGAGGGATCGGCCACCCGCCCGGTGATGATGACATTGGCGTCGGCTGCCAGGGCCTGGACGATGCCTTCCACGCCCAGGTAGGCGTTGGCCGAGATCAATCGGTCGCCCAGTTCGGCCAGGGTCTGGCCGTTGTCCAGCCGGGCGTCGGCGGGCAATTGCGCCAGCACGTCGTCGCCGGCCACGGCGGCGATCTTCAGACCGGTTACGCCCAGCTCCCGCGCCAGGGCCGCGACCTTGCGCGCCGCGGCGGAGGGATGGGCGGCGCCCATGTTGGTGACTACTCGCAGGCGCGGCCGTCCGGCCTTATTCAGCAGCGGCAGGATACGGCGCATCCTTGCTTCCAGCAGCGGATCGAAACCGGCCTCGGGATCGGCCAGCCGCGCCTGTTGCGCCAGGGCGATGGTGCGTTCGGCCAGGCATTCGAAGACCAGGTAGTCGAGCCGGCCGTGCTCGGCCAGCTCCACGGCGGGTTCGATGCGATCGCCGGAATAGCCGGCGCCGCAGCCGATGCGAAGAAGACGGCTCATCTAGAAGACTCCCAGGAGCAGGGCGGCCAGGGTCATCAGCACCGAGGCCGCGAACAGGAAGGGGATGGTGAAACGCTGGTGATCGGCCAGGTCCAGCTTGCACAGGCCCACCAGCAGGAAGGTCGCCGGGGTCAGGGGGCTGACCGGGAAGCCGGTGGTGTGCACCCCGAGCAGCGAGGCCTGGGCCACCTGCAGCGGATCGACTCCCAGGTTGCGGCCAACCTCGGCGATCACCGGCATGACGCCGAAGTAGAAGGAATCAGGATCGAACAGTAGGCTCAGCGGCATGGACAAAAAGCCAACCACCGCCGGGATCAGCTGGCCATGCCCGGCCGGGATGCCGGCCACCGCCACCTGGGCCATGGCCTTGAGCATGCCGCTGCCCTGCATGATGCCGGTGAAGACGCCGGCGGCGAAGAGGATGCTGGCCATGGTCAGGGCGGTCTTGGCGTGGGCGTCGATGCGCGCCTTCTGGGCGTCCACCGAGGGGTAGTTCAGACACAGCGCGGCCACGGTGCCGAGCATGAACATCACCACAGGATCGACCCAGCCGGCGATCATCACGCCCATCACCACCAGGGTCAGCAGCAGGTTGATCCAGAAGCGCTGCGGGCGACGCAGGGCACGCTCGGCGTCGCTGAGCACCCGCTCCGGCGCGGCACCGGCGCCACCGCCGGCCAGCCAGGGCGCCTGGCCGGCCAGGGTCAGGCGCTTCTCCTCGCGCCGCCCGAGCCACCAGGCGCTGGCGAAGACGAAGGCCAGGCCCACCAGCTGCACCGGGATCAGCGGCTGGAACAGATCGGCCACCGGCACGTGCAGGGCGGCCGACGAGCGCAGCACCGGCCCGGTCCAGGGCAGGAAGTTGACCCCGGCGGCCATGGCCGCCACGCAGGCGAGGATGCGCCGGTCCAGGCCCAGGCGGGTATAGAGCGGCAGCATGGCGGGAATGGTCACCAGGAAGGTCACCGCGCCGGAGCCGTCCAGGTGCACCAGCAGGGCGAGCAGGGCGCTACCGCAGACGATGCGCGTCGGCCGGGTGCCGACGGTGCGCAGGATGCGGTCGATGATGGGATCGAGCATCCCGGCGTCGGTCATGATGCCGAAGAACAGGATGGCGAAGACGAACATGCCGATCACCGGGGCGACACCCTTGATGCCGGCGATGATGAAGGCGCTGGTGCCCAGGCCGAAGCCACCGATCAGGGCCGCGGCGATGGGGATGACGATCAGGGCGACCAGGGGCGAGACGCGTTTGCTCATGACCGCGACGAGCAACGCGAGAATGGTGACGACACCGAGCAGGGCGAGCATGGCGGACTCCTTGGACCGTGGCGCGGCAGGCGGGCGCACGGGAGGTTTTGTTGTTGTGGGTCCAGTATTCGAAGACGTCCGATGTCCTGTAAATTGGAATCTTCCGAAGCAGCGTTCAGAAAAACAAAATGAAGAATCTGCTCCAGCACGTGCAGGCCTTTCTCGCCGTGGCCCGCCAGGGCTCCTTCGCCCGGGCGGCGGAGGAGTTGCACCTGTCACCCCCGGCGCTCACCGTGCAGATCCAGCAACTCGAAGCCTGGTTGGAGGTGCAACTGCTGGAGCGCACCCCGCGGCGGGTCCAGCTGACCACCGCCGGGGAAGAATTGCGCGGCCCCCTGGAGCGCATCCTGGTGGACCTGGGCGATGTCCAGACCCACGCCCGGGACCTGGCCGGCCTGCGCCGCGGGCGGATCACCCTGGCGGCCTTGCCGTCCTTCTTCATGGGGCCCTTTCCCGAGTTGCTGAAGACCTTCCAGGCCCGTCATCCGGCCATCGAGGTCCGCCTGCAGGACGTGGTGGCCGGCCGGGTCGAGGCGCTGGTCAGGGAAGGGCAGGTGGACCTGGGCATCGGCGTCCGCCCACGGGCCGTGGGCCTGGACTTCCAGCCGCTGTACGTCGATCACCTGCAGCTGTTCGTCCCCCGCGACCATCCCTGGACAGGCCGCACCGAAATTACCCTGGCCGAACTCGACGCCGTGCCCCTGCTGCTCACGGGGCGTGACAGCAGCGTGCGCGAGTGCCTGGACTTCGCCTTCGCCGCCGCCGGCCTGCGCCTGGTGGCGGCCCTGGAGGCCAACTACATGAGCACCCTGCTGGCCCTGGTGGCGGCCGGGCAGGGCCTGGCCCTGCTGCCGGAATCGGCCGGTGGCGAGGCCCCGGTGGTGGCCCTGCCGGTCCGCGGCGAGAGCCTGGCCCGGCCGCTGGGCATCCTGACCCCCACCGGGCGCAGCCTGACCCCGGCGGCCCAGGCCTTCGTCGACTTGCTCAGGGAGCGGCTGCAGGTGCTCTAGTACTCGAAGGGCTGGCCCAGCTCCTGTTGCAGCCAGTCCAGAAAGCGCCGCACCCGGGCGTAGCGCGAGTGCGCCCGGGGAAACACCAGGTGGTGAGCGGCCACCGGCAGGTCGTCATCCTGAGGCAGCACCCGCACCAGATCACCGCGGGCCAGATAGTCCGCCGCCAGCACCGTGCTCTCCAAGGCGAAGCCCAGGCCATGGCGAGCGGCTTCCAGGGTCATGTAGGAGCGATCGAAACTCAGGGTATAGGGGCGTTCCGGCAGCGCCAGGCCCTGCTGGGCGAACCAGTTGGGCCACTTCATCAGAGTGGCCTCGGACAGAATCAGCTCGCTGTGCAGCAGATCCGCCGGCGAGTGGATCGGACGTTTTTCCAGCAACTGCGGCGCGGCCAGGACCGCCAGGCGCTCGCGCTGCAGGGTGCGGATCTCCAGGTTCGGCCAGCTGGGCAGGCCGTGGCGGATGTCGATGTCCACCTTGTCGCGGCTGAAGTGCAGGGATTCGTAGGAGCAGGAGAGATTGATCTGCAGGTCGGGATGGCTCTGGCGGAACTGTTCCAGCCGTGGCATCAGCCAGAGCAGGCCGAAGCTCGGCGCCGAGTGCAGGCGCAGGCATTCCAGGCCGGCATCGCTGGCGGCGCGATCCGTGGCCATGGCCAGCCGGTGCAGCACCTCGCTGACCTCTTCGAGGTATTGCTCCCCGGCCGGGGTCAGGGTCATGCCGCGCGCGCCGCGGACGAAGAGGGCACGCCCCACCAGGGCTTCGAGCTTGGCCAGCTGATGGCTGACCGCCGAGGGCGTCAGCGCCAGTTGCTCGGCCGCGCGGGCGACGTTGGCGAAGCGGGCGGTCTGCTCGAAGGCTTGAAGGGCTTTCAGGGGAGGCAGGGAAAGCGTCTTGCCGGAATCCATGAGTTGCGGGTCCTGTGACCAGTTCGAGGTCGATTCTCAAGTGGCAAGACCCGACTGCCAAGCCGCAGGCATGAATTTTATTCAGCACGGTCTGACGCAGGCTGCGTTGCTGGGGCCCTGAGGCGAGGGCACTCTGGCCCTCAGCGACAGCCCTCCACAACAACAAGAAGGATAGCGTCATGCCCCTGCATTCCCTGCTGCTGCAAGACAAGATCGCCCTCGTCACCGGCGCCGCCTCCGCCCGCGGTATTGGCCGCGCCACCGCTCAGGCCTTTGCCGCCCAGGGCGCGCGGGTCATCATCCTCGACCTCGATGCCAGCGCCGCGCGGGATGCCGCTGCCAGCCTCGGCGAAGGTCACCTGGGCCTGGCGGCCAACGTGGCCGACGAGGCCCAGGTCAGGGCCGCGGTCGACCAGGCGCTCGCCCACTACGGTCGCCTCGACGTGCTGGTCAACAATGCCGGCATCACCCAGCCGGTGAAGACCCTGGAGATCGGTCGCGCCGACTACGACCGCATCCTCGACGTCAACCTGCGCGGCACCCTGCTGATGTCCCAGGCGGTGATCCCGGCCATGCGCGCGCAGGGCGGTGGCAGCATCGTCTGCCTGTCCTCGGTGTCCGCCCAGCGCGGCGGTGGCATCTTCGGCGGTCCCCACTACAGCGCTGCCAAGGCCGGGGTGCTGGGCCTGACCAGGGCCATGGCCCGTGAATTCGGGCCGGACGGCATCCGCGTGAATGCCCTGACCCCCGGCCTGATCCAGACCGATATCACCGGCGGGCTGATGCACGACGAGCGCCGCCAGTCGATCATCGACGGCATCCCCCTGGGTCGCCTCGGTGAGCCCAGGGACGTGGCCAATGCCGCGCTGTTCCTGGCCAGCGATCTCTCCGGCTACCTGACCGGCGTCACCCTGGACGTCAACGGCGGCATGCTGATCCACTGATCGCCCCCTCGTTTTCAACGCTCTGCATCGACAAGGGCGCCGCGTCTGCGGCGTCCATAACAACAAGAGATCAGACCATGACTACGCTCACCCTGGCAGCGGCCACCTCGGCGCGCGCCAACGCCTATCGCAAGACCGCCTGGCGGCTGATGCCCTTCCTCATGCTGTGCTACTTCTGCGCCTATCTGGACCGGGTCAACGTCGGCTTCGCCAAGCTGCAGATGATGAACGACCTGGCCCTGAGCGAAGCCGTCTACGGCCTTGGCGCCGGCATGTTCTTCCTCGGCTATTTTCTCTGCGAGGTGCCCAGCAACATCATCCTGCACAAGGTCGGCGCCCGCCGCTGGATCGCCCGCATCATGATCACCTGGGGCATCCTTTCCGGGATGTTCGCCTTCGTCGAGACGGCCTGGCAGTTCTACCTGCTGCGCTTCCTGCTCGGCGTGGCCGAGGCCGGCCTGGCGCCGGGCCTGCTGCTCTATCTTACCTACTGGTTTCCTTCCTACCGCCGCGCCCGCATGACGGTGCTCTGGTTCGTCGCCATTCCGCTGTCGGGCATGATCGGCGGACCGCTGTCGGGCTGGATCATGAATCAGTTCGCCGGGGTCCATGGCTGGGCCGGCTGGCAATGGATGTTCGTCATCGAAGCCATCCCCACGGTGGTGGTGGGGCTGATGGTGCTCGGCTATCTCAAGGACGGCGTGCACCAGGCGACCTGGCTGGACGACGAGGAAAAGGCGCTGATCCAGAAGGAGCTGGCCGAGGACAACCAGCACAAGACCGAGCACGCCAGCGTGCGCGACTTCATCCGTGATCGCCGGCTGTGGCTGCTGGCCGCCATCTACTTCTGCGTGGTCATGGGCCAGTACGCCATCACCTTCTGGCTGCCGACCCTGGTGCGCAATTCGGGGGTCGCCGATCCGCTGCACATCGGCCTGCTCACCAGCCTGCCCTATATGTGCGCCATCGTCGCCATGCTGCTGGCCGGGCGCAGTGGGGACAGGCACCGCGAGCGCCGCTGGCACCTGGTGATTCCCATGCTGCTGGGCGCATGTGGCCTCAGTCTCGCGGCGGTGTTCGGCCACAACGTCACCCTGTCGATCCTCAGCCTGTGCCTGGCCGCGGCCGGCATCCTCTCCGCGTCCTCGCTGTTCTGGATGCTGCCCACCACGCTGCTGGGCGGGGTCACCGCCGCCGCCGGCATCGCCGCGGTGAACAGCTTCGCCAACCTGGCCGGCTTCTGCTCGCCCTACCTGATCGGCTGGATCACCACCAGCACCGGCTCCAGCGCCATCGGCATGTTCCTCATCACCGGGGTGCTGGTGATCGGCGCCACGCTGGTCCTGCGCATTCCCGCCGCCCTGGTCAATCGCTAATCGAGGTACAGATCATGACCGCTTCTTCGCCACAACCCGCAACGCTCTCGCTGGCCGAGCGCGCCCACAACATCCGCCGCCATGCCCTGCGCATGGGCCAGGTCCAGGGCCAGGGTTATGTCGGCCAGGCCCTGGGCGTCGCCGACGTCCTGGCGGTCGCCTACTTCCATGCCCTGAGCTACCAGCCGCAGGAGCCCGAATGGGAAGGGCGCGATCGCTTCTACCTGTCCATCGGCCACTACGCCATCGCCCTCTATGCCGCGCTGATCGAGGCCGGAATCGTGCCGCAGGAAGAACTGGAGACCTATGGCTGCGACGACAGCCGCCTGCCCATGTCGGGCATGGCCGCCTACACCCCCGGCATGGAGATCACCGGCGGTTCCCTCGGCCAGGGCCTGGGCATCGCCGTGGGCGCCTGCCTCGGCCTCAAGCGCAAGCAGTCGAAATCCTTCGTCTACAACCTGCTCTCCGATGGCGAACTCAACGAAGGCGCCACCTGGGAAGCGGCCATGTCGGCTTCCCACTGGCAACTGGACAACCTCATCGCCCTGGTGGACGTGAACAACCAGCAGGCCGACGGCCACTGCCGCGAGATCCTGGCGTTCGAGCCCCTGGCCGAGCGCTGGCAGGCCTTCGGCTGGTTCGTCCAGCGCGTCGACGGCAACGACCGCGCGGCGCTGGTCGCCGCCTTCGACCGGGCTCGCCAGCACCCGGGCGCGCAGCCCCGGATCATTCTCTGCGATACCCGCATGGGCAAGGGCGTGCCCTTCCTGGAAACCCGCGACAAGACTCACTTCATCCGCGTCGAGGCGCACGAATGGGCCCTGGCCCTCGACGCCCTGGATGCCGGGAGGGACTTCTGATGACTACCACCGCCACCAAGCCACGCCTGACCACCTCGGCGATGATCGCCAGCATCGCCGCCGAGGGCCAGCCGACCCGACCAGCCCCGTTCGGCCATGCCCTGGCGGCCCTGGCCGAACAGCGCCAGGACATCGTCGGCCTCACCGCCGACCTCGCCAAGTACACCGATCTGCACATCTTCGCCAAGGCCCATCCCGAGCGCTTCTACCAGATGGGCATGGCCGAGCAGCTGCTGATGAGCGCCGCCGCCGGTATGGCCCGCGAAGGCTGCGTGCCCTTCGCCACCACCTATGCGGTGTTCGCCTCGCGCCGCGCCTACGACTTCATCTGCATGGCCATCGCCGAGGAGAACCTCAACGTCAAGATCGTCTGCGGCCTGCCCGGGCTGACCACCGGCTACGGCCCCAGCCACCAGGCCACCGACGACCTGGCGATCTTTCGCGCCATGCCCAACCTGATGGTGATCGACCCCTGCGATGCCCTGGAGATCGAGCAGGCGGTACCGGCCATCGCCGCCCACCAGGGGCCGGTCTATATGCGCCTGCTGCGCGGCAACGTGCCCCTGGTGCTGGATCGCTACGACTACCGCTTCCAGCTCGGCAAGGCCCAGGTGGTGCGCCCCGGTCGCGACGTGCTGGTGGTGTCCACCGGCCTGATGACCATGCGCGCCCTGGAGGCCGCCGAGGCCTTGGCCGCGGATGGCGTGGATGTCTCGGTGCTGCACGTACCGACCATCAAGCCGCTCGACGAGGCCACCATTCTGGCGGAAGCCCGCAAGCCGGGACGACTGGTGGTGGCGGCGGAGAACCATTCGCTGATCGGTGGCCTGGGGGAGGCCGTCGCGACCACCCTGCTGCGCAACGGCGTGACGCCCACCTTCCGTCAGATCGCGCTGCCCGACGCCTTCCTCGACGCCGGGGCGCTGCCGACCTTGCACGACCGCTACGGCATCTCCACCACGGCGGTCTGCCAGCAGATCAAGGGTTGGTTGTAGGGCGGGGAAAGGGCGCCTGGTTACCTCAGGGAGTGCACTGAGGAAGCCAGGCGCCGCCAGGGCGATTCGAAGACTCGACGCCGCCCGCCCATCCGGGCAAGGTGATCAGCTGTCTCTCACCGCCCGCTGGCCGCCATGTCCGATACCGATGACCTCACCCTGCGCAAGCTGGAGATCTTTCTGGCCTTCATGCGCAGTCGCAACCTGGCGCGGGCCGCCGCCGAGCTGGGCACCAGCCATGTCAGCGTGCACCGCGCCATCCATTCGCTGGAGAACGCCCTGCGCTGTCCGCTGTTCAAGCACGAGGGGCGTACCCTGACGCCGCTGGACGGCGCCTTCGTGCTGGAGGCGCGGGCCGAGCGACTGATGCAGGACCTGGCGGAGACGGTGCGGCTGACCCGGCAGGCGGCGGGTTTTTCCGCCGATCGCTTTCGCCTGGGGGCGCTCTATTCGCTGACGGTCAAGACCGTGCCCCAGCTGATCATGGGCCTCAAGCTCAGGCGCAGCGAACTCAACATCGACCTGGTGCTGGGTTCCAACGCCGATCTCGCCGAGCAGCTACGCGACTTCAAGCTGGACGCCATGCTGGTGGCCCTGGACGACGCCGTGGTGGATGCCGATTGCGAGAGCGTCGAGCTGTTCAGCGACGACATCTTCCTGGCCGCGCCCAGCGACTCGCCCTTCGCCGACCAGGCCGAGGTGGACCTGCGCGATCTCGCCGGGGTGCCCTTCGTGACCCTGACCCAGGGCTTCGCCACCTTTCGCGACGGCCGCCAGGTGTTCGCCCAGGCCGGCTTCGAGCCGGAGGTGATCATGCAGGTCAACGACATCTTCTCGCTGATGAGCATGGTCAGCTCCGGGGTGGGCTACGCGTTGTTGCCGGGGCGGGTCGAGGCGGTCTACCAGAACCGCCTCAAGCTGTTGCCCCTGGCCCCGCGCTACCGCCTGCAGCAGCGCATCGGCGCGGTCTTCCTGCGCAGCCGCGAGCGCGATCCCAATCTGCTGGCCTTCGTCGCCGAATGCCGGATGTACGCGCGTTCTTAGAGCGGCTAGTAAAGCGTAGCGAGCGGCTGTCAGGCGGGTGCGCGCGGCGCGCAGGAAGCGGACCGGGCTCGCGCACGAGTGTACGAGCGGTACATGAGGATTCCGAGCACTGCACGCGCCCGTCTGGCGGACGCGCAGCAGGTTTACCAGTTGCTCTTAGCCCACCAGCGCCCGCACGCAGAAGAACAGCAGCGACGGCCCCAGCAGGCAGCCCAGGCCGGTATGGAAGGTGGCGGTGAGGGCGCCATAGGGCACCAGGCGGCGGTCGGTGGCGGCGAGCCCCGCGGTGACGCCGCTGACGGTGCCGGCCAGACCGCCGAAGACCATCGCCGAGCGCGGGTTGTCCAGCGCCAGCAGCCGCGCCGACGCGGGCGTAGCCACCATGACGATGATGGCCTTGATCAGGCCGGTGGCGATGGACAGCGCCATGACGTCGGAGCTGGCGCCCAGGGCGGCGCCGGTCACCGGGCCGACGATGTAGGTCACCGCGCCCGCGCCTATGGTGGTCATGCTCACCGCGTCGCGGTAGCCGAAGGCCCAGGCCACGGCGGCGCCGACGATGAAGGGCAGCACGGTGCCGAGCAGCAGGGCCACGGCGCCGATCATTCCGGCCTTGCGCGCCTCGGTGGCCTGGACCTCGAAGGCGGTGGCGACGATGGCGAAGTCGCGCAGCATGGCGCCGCCCATCAGGCCGATACCGGAAAACAGCGCGAGGTCGGCCAGGCCCTTCTGGCCGCCGGTGACGGTCCCGCCGACCCAGGCCAGTACCAGGCCGATGACGATGGCGATGGCCGAGCCGTGCACCCGGCCAAAGGTCAGTCGGCGCGAAAGGATCACCGAGATCCACATGATCAGGCCGATCAGCGCGAACGCGGCAACCAGGCCGTTGTGTTGCAGGGCTTTGGTGACGATGTCGTTCATCCTAGCGACCTCCGGCCGGTGCGGCATGGGCGACCGCTGATGCGGGGGCCACGGCGGCGTCCGGCAAGGGCGGTAGCGGTTCGCCGCGATGGCTGCGGCTGATCAGGGCGATGGTCAAGCCGCAGATCCCCACGGCGCCCATGGCAGCCAGCACCGCCACCGGTCCGCCGTGCAGGGCGGTGACCACGTTCTGCTGGGCCGCCATGGCCACCACCACCGGGATGTACAGCGCGCCCCAGAAGCCGACGCCGAATTCGCATTCCTTGCTCATGCCGCCATGCCGCTCCATGTAGAGCCGGGCGCAGATCAGCAGGAGCATGGCGATGCCCACCCCGCCAACATTGGACTTGACCCCGAGCAGGACGCCCAGGAAGTCGCCGATGATGACGCCTGCAAGCATGCAGACGGCCAGGAGCGCTACACCGTAGATGATCATTGTTGTTGTCCTCGGTTGTGCTTGGGGTGGGGTGAAGCCTGGGGCAGCGCTCCCGCTCTTGCCCCCTCTCCCTGAGGGAGAGGGCTGGGGTGAGGGCAGCCGCCCTGTCTGAAGGTCTCCGTTGTTCCTGTAGGTTGGGTGTAAGCCTGGCACGGCTCCCGCTCTTGCCCCCTCTCCCTCGGGGAGAGGGCCGGGGTGAGGGCGGCCGACTCGTGCGAATGCTCAGTCCAGTCGCGCCGCCTCCTCGCGCCGCAGCGCGTCCAGGGTGTCGGGGTGGGTATCCTGCCAGGCCAGAACACCGCTGGCGGGCAGCACGCGCCTGGCCAGCTGGGTGAGCATGCTGCCCGGCGCCAGCTCGATGGCCAGGCGCACGCCGCGCTCGCGGGCGGCTTCCAGGGTGGCGTGCCATTCGATGGGCCGCGCCATGTTGAAGGCCAGGTCGTCGCGCAGCTGCTCGGCGCGCACCAGCCGCCGTGCCGAGGTGCCGCTCAGATAGGCCAGGCGCGGCGTGCGCAGCTCCACGCCGGCGAAGGCCTGGTCCAGGGTCGTGGCAGCCTCCGCCAGCAGCGGGCAATGGGAGGGCACGCTCATGGCCAGGCGCTTGGCCGCCGCCGCGCCCTGGGTGCGCGCCGCCTCGGCCAGCACGGCCAGGCCCGCGTCGCTCCCCGCCACCACGTATTGCTGCTCGGCATTGGCGTTGGCCAGGTACAGCGGCGCGTCAGGACGGTGGTGATCATTGACCAGCTTCTCGACCGCGCCACGCCCCAGGCCAAGGATCGCCAGCATGCCGTAGCCGCTCGGATAGGCCGCCTGCATCAACTCGCCGCGCCGGGCCACCAGGCGCAGGGCATCGGCGAACTCCAGGGCCTCGGCCACCACCGCGGCGGCATAGGCGCCGATGGACAGCCCGGCCACCAGTTGCGGCGCCGGGCCGCGGCTCAAGAGCAGGCGCGCCGTGGCGACGCCGGCGATCAGCAGGCAGAGCTGCACGGCGCGGGTGTGTTCCAGGGCCTGGGCAGAGTCCAGGCTCAGGGGGTCGGTGTCCAGCACCTCGGCGGCTTCCGCCAGCGTCCGCCGGATCTCGGCGTCGTCGGGCAGGGCGTGCAGCATCCCTGGACGCTGGGCGCCCTGGCCGGGAAACTGGAAGAGGGTGCTCATGCGGCGCGCGCCTCCGGCCAGGGATCGCCTACCAGCTGGGGACCGGCGGCGGTCTTGAGCAGCACGCGTGGGGCGTTTCCGGCCCAATCGGCCAGGGCCACGCCGCCGAGCGGGGTTTCCAGCTGGATGTCCAGACGACACAGCGCTTGCCCCTGCAGGGACGTCAGCAAGGCCCGGGCCTGGTTGCGCGACAGTGGAGCGGCGCAGCGAATCAGCAGATCCAGATCGCTCCCGGCGTGCAGCGCCGGCCAGCCGGAGGCCAATTCATAACCCGCGGCGCCGGTGGGTCCCCAGGGCAGCCCCAGGTCATCCAATAGCGGTTCGATAAAGGCCAGGGTCGAGAAGACGGGCAGGTCACGGCAATCACTGGAGACTCTCAGGGCCTCGGGTGAGAGCTGGCGTCTCACGGCAGAAGGCTCCAGTAAGGCCGCCAGCCGTTCGGCGCGGGTGGTGCCGCGCAGGCCGACCGGAATGCGGTCTGACTCGGGTGCAGCCCGCCGGACCACCACCGGCAGGCCGGCCTGGACAACCTCTACCGCCCAGGCCGGGGCTTCCGGCGGGAGGCCATCCGGCGTCAGGCCCCAGAGCAGGTCGTGGGGTCTGTATTGGGCTCCCATCGACCGCCCGCCCATTACGCGCTCCATTCCGCTCTCAGGCGTTCGCGCACCTCGCGAGAGGCCGCGCGATTGGCGCCATCCAGCCGCAGCCTGAGATCGGTGGCTCCGCTGGCCAGGACATCCGCCTGGGCGTCGGCCAGGGCCTGGCGCACCTGCTGCACATCTTCGGCCGAGGGCTGGTCGGGCTGGGCCACTTCCAGCTGGCGCCAGAGCAGGCCCAGGGAGGCATAGCTGTCCAGGTCATAGGCCATGGGCGGAATATCGGCCGCCAGGCGTTCCAGGTCCTCGACGCTGCGCAGGGTCACCCGCGCCGCCGAGGCCTTGCCCATGGCATGCACCTGCACCTGGGGATCGCGCAGGGCCAGCAGCCGATTGGCCTGGTAGCCATGGGCAAGGAAGCCACCGGACATGGCCTTGCCCACCAGCAGCCCCAGCACCGGGTGCCCGGCCAGACGCGCCTCGGCACAAGCCCCGGCGGCCCCGGCCAGGGCCTGGTGGATGCCATAGGCTTCCTCGCGGCGCCCATAGGCCTGGCTGGGCACGTCCACCAGGGCGATCAGGGTGCGTTTCATCTCAGCGCCACCATCCTCGGCGATGGCCTGCTGGATGGCCCGGGCCAGGCCCCAGCCCTCCAGCAGGCCCACCTCGCCCTGGCGGGCGCGGGGAAAGGGATTGTCGGTATCCGCTACCACCGCCAGCCAGCGCGCGGGGCGTCCGGCCAGTTCGAGGTCGGCGACGCGCAGGGAGGCGGGCAGGCCGGTGACGGCCTCGCCCTGACCGGCCAAGGCCTGGAACCAGGTCAGGCCGCGTTGCGAAGGCTGGGTGCTCATCGCTGGTCTCCGGTATAGAGGTGGCGAACCGCGGCGGCGTCCGCCTGGGGTTCGGTATCGAGATCGGCAAGACGCGTCAGATAGTGTTCGGCCTGCTGGCTGCGCAAGGCGCCGGCAACGCCCCGGGTGAAGCCCTGGCGGATGGCGGCGGTCACGGCGGCGCTGTCGTCGGCGACGAAGACATCGGCCAGGCCCGTGGCGACCCGCTGCTCGCCGCCGGTCAGGCTCCAGATGAACGGGCGGTCGCGGGAATCGTATTCCTCGATCCCGGCTTCCTGCTCGATCACCTGGGGTCCGTTGAGGCCCAGGCGGGCCTCGCGGGTGACGATCAGCTGACTGCATAGCCCCGCGGCGATGGACATGCCACCAAAGCAGCCGACGCTGCCGGCGATGACACCGATCACCGGCTGGTGGCTGCGCAAGGCGACGATGGCCGCCTGGATCTCGGCGATGGCCGCCAGCCCCAGGTTGGCTTCCTGCAGCCGTACACCGCCGGTTTCCAGCAGCAGCACGGCACGGGTCGGGGTGCCGGCGAGGTTGTCTTCCAGCGCCAATTCCAGCGCCCCGGCGATCTTGGCGCCGCCCACTTCGCCCATGCTGCCGCCCTGGAAGGCACCTTCGATGGCGCAGACCACCGCCGGCTGGCCGTCGATCAGCCCCTTGGCCACCACCACGCCGTCATCGGCCTGGCAGACGATGCCCTGCCTGGGCAGCCAGGGCGACATCAGCCGCTCGAAGGGCCCGACCAGCTCGCGAAAGCTACCGGCGTCGAGCACCGTGCGCGCCCGTTCGCGGGCACCGAGTTCGACGAAGCCGCGGCTGTGCAGCAATTCCTGCACGTCGGGAAGGGTGGCTTCAGACATGGGCGGCTTCCTCCAGGTCGAGGGTTTCCAGACCTTGCTCCAGGCGCAGGCGCACCACGCCGGGGGTGGCGCCGAAGTCGTGGATGTCCAGGGTCAGGGCCGGCAGGTCGTCACGGGCGGCGAACAGCCGGTCGAAGAGGGCGCGCCAGCGCGGTTCGCTGCCATTGACCGAGGTGGTCACCCTGAGGGTGAAGTCGGCGTTGGCGGGTTCGAGGAGGACTTCGAGATCCCCCGAGCCGACGCAACCCACCAGGGCCCGACCCCGGCGGCGCTGGCTGGCCGGATAGCTGCAGCTGAAATGTTCCATCAGAGGTCTCCAGGGAGCCGTGGCTCCAGGCGATCGGCGAGAAGGGTGGCGGCCAGCAGATCGGCGGCCCCACCGGGCGAGGCATTGGCGGCCAGCAGCTCCCGGTCCAGGACCAGCAGCTGGCGGCGGCCAGCCAGACTGGCGCTGCCACTGGCGTCCAGCACCGCCTGGGCGCCCTGTTGCATGGTCGCCAGGGCTACGGGGCCGCCGCGGTGCAGCACGCAGGTGTCGTCCAGCCGGGTCATGATCGCCAGCAGGGCATCCAGGCGGGCGCTCTGCTCGCCGGCGCCCACCTGGCGGCTGGCGCGCAGTTGCGGCAGGCCGCGCTGATGGATGGCGGGAAAGCCGGCGGCCGCCTCGGCCCGAGCGCCGCCGACGCCATAGCGCTGGGCGACACGCTGGCCATGGCTCGGCAGAGTGCTGGGAGCATCAGGATCCGGGAGGCTAGCCAGGCGACCTGCCGCAAGGCACAAGGCCTCAGCAGAGCCAGGACGCCCATGCACGGCCGCCGTCACCAGCAGCCCCAGCGCCCAGATGGCGCCGCGATGGGTGTTGACGCCACCGGTCACGCTCAGCATCGCGGCTTCGCCATCGCGACCCAGGCGGCCGATCAGGCGGCGCAAGTCGGCCGCGGGCAGCCCCAGCTCGGCGGCTTCGGCCATGGCCTGGAAACAGGGCCTCAGCGCCTGGGCGGAGGTCAGCATCAGGCCAAGGCTGAGGTCCTGGTGGGCACCCTGGCCGCGACGATCCACCAGGGCCGGCTTGGGTGAGAGTTCGGCTTCGTCGACCAGGGCCGTCACGGCCAGGTCGGCCAGGCGTTCGGCGGGAGACGGGGCAAGACGGGCGAGGGCGGGCATCACCAGCTCCTGAATTTGGCCGGGGGTTGATAGAGGCCGCCGGACCATTCCACCAGTTCGCCGATGCTCTTGGCGGCGAGCAATTCGCGACTGGCGTCGGTGCGGCGGATGCCGAGGTCCTCGGGCAGCGCGACCAGGCCTTCCTGGCGCAGCCGCCGCGCTTCGGCCGGATCGCTGCGCAAGCCGATGGCGGTGACCCCGGCCACGGCGGCGATCATCGCCCGGCGCTCTTCCAGGGAGCGGGCGCGATAGAGATAGGCGATGCCTTCTTCGGTGAGCAGATGGGTCACGTCGTCGCCATAGACCATGATGGGCGCCAGCGGCATGCCGCTCTTGCGCGCCACCTCCACGGCATCCAGGGTGTCGACGAAGGTGGGCTTGCCGCCTTCCTGGAAGGTCTCGACCATCTGCACCACCAGCTTCTTGCCGCGCTCCAGCAGCGCCGGGGCGCTGTCGCCCGTCTGTTGGCGCATGTCCAGCCAGGCCGGGGTGGGATGGCGGCGGCCGCGGGGGTCATGACCCATGTTGGGCGCGCCGCCGAAGCCGGCCAGGCGCCCGCGGGTCACGGTGGAGGAATGGCCATCGCCATCCACCTGCAGGGTGGCGCCGATGAAGAGGTCCACGGCGTACTGACCGGCCAGCTGGCAGAGCAGGCGGTTGGAGCGGAGCGAGCCGTCGCGACCGGTAAAGAAGACATCCGGGCGCTGGGCGATGTAGCCCTCCATGCCCAGCTCGGTGCCGAAGCAGTGCACGCTTTCCACCCAGCCGCTCTCGATGGCCGGGATCAAGGTGGGATGGGGATTGAGCGTCCAGTGCCGGCAGATCTTGCCCTTGAGTCCCAGGCGCTCGCCGTAGGTGGGCAGGATCAGTTCGATGGCCGCGGTGTTGAAACCGATGCCGTGGTTGAGCGACTGCACCTGGTGGCGCTCGTAGATGCCGCGGATGGCCATCATCGCCATGAGCACGTGCACCGGCTTGATATGGCGCGGATCGCGGGTGAACAGGGGTTCGATATAGAAGGGCCGGTCGGCCACCACCACGAAATCGACCCAGTCCGCCGGGATGTCGACCCGCGGCAACTCGGACACGTCGTCCACCAGCTGGTTGACCTGGACGATGACGATGCCGTCGCTGAAGGCCGCCGGCTCGATCAGCGCCGGGCTGTCCTCGGTGCTGGGGCCGGTATAGATGTTGCCGGCGCGGTCGGCCATGAAGCCGGCACTGAGCACCACCTTGGGGATGAGGTCCACCAGCAGCCGGGCATAGAGTTCGATGTAGGTGTGGATGGCGCCCACTTCCAGCAGCCCGTCTTCCAGCAGCTGGCTGATCCTCAGGCTCTGGGTGCCGGCAAAGGAGAAGTCCAGCTTGCGGGCGATGCCGCGTTCGAAGAGATCCAGGTGCTCGGCGCGACCGACGCTGGGCATGATCATGTGCAGGTCATGCAGCCGGGCCGGATCGACCTGGGCGAGACTGCGAGAGAGGAAATCGGCCTGCTTCTGGTTGTTGCCTTCCAGCACCACCCGGTCGCCGGGGGCGAGCAGCTGTTCCAGGGCCGCGACGATGGATGCGGTGGGCAGCACCTTGCCATCGGCCAGCGCGGCCACCCGGTCCAGGCGCTGCTGCTTGTCACGGCGGCGCCTGGCGATCCGAGCCGGTGGGTGGGATGTCGTTGTCATTGGAGTCTCCACGAATCACCTGTCGTGGAGTCACCCTAGACCTCGCCTCCCTGGCGTTCAATCAACCTGAAGGCGGGATCGTTACGCTGAAGTTAACGATCCCGCCTGCATCAGGCCGCCGCGACCGGCTCAGGTCTTGTCGACCGGGGTGAACACCGTGGTGGTCTTGGAGAACCAGCCGGTGGGGGTCACGTCGACGTTGGCGTTGTCGTATCTCAGGCTGTTCTGCACCTGCTTGAGCGTCAGGTTGGCCTGCCAGTATTGCTCGTGGCCCAGCTCCTGATTGGCCCGGTGCACCAGATCCAGGGTTTCCTGGGCCGGCAGCACGGCGGTGGAGTAGTCGACGTCGACGCCGGCCACCTTGAGGATCTCGCCGGCGGCCTTGGTATCGCCCTGCTGGATCTTCTCGTTGGCCTGGACCACGGCCTGGTTCTTGGCCGGGGTGGCGACATAGTCGTCACGCAGCGCCATGCCGCTCCAGATCGGCAGCCAGGACGTGGCCTTGGCGTCCTGCGCGGAGACCTGCATGAGTTTGCCGTCCTGACCGCGCAGGTCCCTGGCCGACTTGAGGTAGGCGGTCTTGTCGGTCTGGGCGGTCTGCAGCGCGCTCTCGGCGGCGGCCAGGTGCTGCTTGGCCTGATCGACATGGGCCTCGAAGAGGTCCTGGCGGGCGGCGACCACGTCCATGAAGGCCTGCTGTCCCTGCTGGGAGATCGCCGGCAGGGTGGCGACCTGCTGGGTGGCGATGTCGGGTCGGGTGTCGGCCAGGGCGGCGGTGGAAAACACCGAGGCGATGGTCAGGACGAGGAGGCTCTTGGCGATACGACGATTGAGGTTCATGTGCTTCTCCCGGATACGAAAGTAACTGGAACCGCGGGGGTATCGGGCAGGGTTGCGAGATACCTTGGGGTCAGTGTCCATCCGGTGAGCTTAACGAACGCTTAGCAGGCTATCGGTAGGTGTAATTCCAGGTGTCGGACGCTGGAACGGAAACAGCGCCCGCCCCGGAGAGTCCGGAGCGGGCGCTGTTGGTGGGCCGAAGGGCCTAGCGCACCAGGCAGGGCTTCTTGTTATCGAAGGTCCAGTTGGGCGAGAGGAATTGCATGGCCATGGCGTCGTCGCGCGCACCGAGGCCCTTGGCCTTGTACAGCTCGTGGGCGCGGGCCAGGGCGTCCAGGTCCAGCTCCACGCCCAGGCCACCCTGCTGCGGCACCGCCACCAGGCCGCCCTTGATCTCCAGCGGTTGCCTGGTCAGGCGCTGGCCGTCCTGCCAGATCCAGTGGGTGTCGATGGCAGTGATCTTGCCCGGCGCCGCGGCGGCGACGTGGGTGAACATGGCCAGGGAGATGTCGAAGTGGTTGTTGGAGTGCGAACCCCAGGTCAGGCCCCAGTCGTTGCACATCTGCGCCACCCGCACCGAGCCCTGCATGGTCCAGAAGTGCGGATCGGCCAGGGGGATGTCCACCGATTGCAGCTGGATGGCGTGACCCATCTGGCGCCAGTCGGTGGCGATCATGTTGGTGGCGGTGGGCAGGCCGGTGGCGCGGCGGAATTCGGCCATCACCTCGCGTCCGGAATAGCCGTTCTCGGCGCCACAGGGATCCTCGGCATAGGCCAGCACGTGGTGCTGGTCGCGGCACAGGCGGACGGCTTCCTTGAGCGACCAGGCGCCGTTGGGGTCCAGGGTCACGCGCGCCTCGGGGAAGCGCTCGGCCAGGGCGGTGACCGCCTCGATCTCGGCGTCGCCGCTGAGTACGCCGCCCTTGAGCTTGAAGTCCTTGAAGCCGTAGCGGTCGTAGGCCGCCTCGGCCAGGCGCACCACGGTCTCGGGGGTCAGGGCCTCTTCGTTGCGTACGCGGAACCAGGCGTCGTCGCTCTCGGCTTCGCTGCGGTAGTCCAGGGTGGTCTTGTTGCGGTCGCCGACATAGAACAGGTAGCCGAGCATCTCCACGGCGTCGCGCTGCTGGCCTTCGCCGAGCAGGGCCGCCACCGGCACCTCCAGGTGCTGGCCGAGCAGGTCGAGCAGGGCGGCTTCCAAGGCGGTGACGGCGTGGATGGTGATGCGCAGGTCGAAGGTCTGCAAGCCACGGCCGCTGGCATCGCGACCGGCGAAGGCCTGGCGGACCTGGCCGAGGATGCGCTGGTACTGCCCCAGCGGCTGGCCGATGAGGAATTGACGGGCGTCTTCCAGCGTCTGGCGGATGCTCTCGCCGCCGGGCACCTCGCCGACGCCGGTGCGGCCGGCGCTGTCCTTGAGGATCAGCACGTTGCGGGTGAAGTAGGGGCCATGGGCGCCGCTCAGGTTGAGCAGCATGCTGTCCTGGCCGGCGACGGGCACGACTTCCAGCGAGGTGACCACCGGGGTGCCGGTGTGCAGGGCGGGGGTGGCGTTGAATTGGGTCATGGTCGGGCTCCTTGTCGATCAGCGAGAGGTTTCAGCGGCGAGCGGGGCTTCGGCAGGCGGCGTGGGCACGCCGCGCAACTCGACGCGCTTGATCTCGCCGACGACGAACAGGTAACTGATGGCGGCCACCAGGGCATTGGCACCGACGAACACCAGGGCCATCTTGAAGGAACCGGTGGCGGCGATGATGTAGCCGATGATGATCGGCGTGGTGATGGAGGACAGGTTGCCGATGGTGTTGAACAGGCCACCGGAGAGCCCGGCGATCTGCTTGGGCGAGGTGTCGGAGACCACCGCCCAGCCCAGGGCGCCGATGCCCTTGCCGAAGAAGGCCATGGCCATGAAGCCCACCACCATCCAGTCGGCGTCGACGTAGTTGCAGAGGATCATGCTCATCGACAGCAGCATGCCGGCGACGATGGGGGTCTTGCGCGCCACGCTCAGGCTGCTGCCGCGACGCAGCAGCCAGTCGGAGATCACCCCGCCGAGCACGCCGCCGATGAAGCCGCAGATGGCCGGCAGGGAGGCGATGATGCCGGCCTTGAGGATGGTCATGCCGCGTTCCTGCACCAGGTACACGGGGAACCAGGTGAGGAAGAAGTAGGTGAGGGCGTTGATGCAGAACTGGCCCAGGTAGATGCCGGCCATCATGCGATTGGTCAGCAACTGGCCGATGTAGCTCCACTTCGGACCTTCGCTCTTCTTGCCGGGGGTGTCCAGGTCGACCAGGCCGCCGTTGCTGGCGATGTACTCGACCTCGGCGCTGTTGGCGCGGGGATGTTCGCGGGGGCTGTAGATCACCGCCATCCAGACCGCCGAGAAGGCGATGCCCAGGGCGCCCATCACCACGAAGACGTGCTGCCAGCCGAAGTGGTAGACGATCCAGCCCATCAGCGGCGCGAACAGCACGGTGGCGAAGTATTGCGCCGAGTTGAAGATGGCCGAGGCGGTGCCGCGCTCCTTGGTGGGGAACCAGGCGGCGACGATGCGGGCGTTGCCGGGGAAGGAGGGCGCTTCGGCCAGGCCGACCATGAATCTCAGGGCGAACAGCAGGAACACCGCGGTGCCGATGCCGAATTCACCGATGTAGCCTTGCAGCATGGTGAACACCGACCAGGTGAAGATGCTCGCCGCATAGACCTTCTTCGATCCGAAGCGATCGAGCAGCCAGCCGCCGGGGATCTGGCCGAGCACATAGGCCCAGCCGAAGGCGGAGAAGATGTAGCCGAGGGAGACGGCACTGATGCCGAGGTCTTTTTGCAGGGCGGAGCCGGCGATGGAAATGGTGGCGCGGTCGGCGTAGTTGATCGTGGTCACCACGAACAGCATGAACAGGATCAGATAGCGGACGCGCGTCTGCTTGGTTTCGTGCATGGAGAGCTCCCACTGGTTTGTTTTTGTGTGCGGGCTGACATCGTGTAGCGGGCTTAGGTTGTAAGTCGTCTGACAACGATAGCGCTATCATTAAACAGATAACGCTATCATTCAACCGTTAAATCTGTGGCCGGGCGCAAAAAAGCGGCTAGGAACTCTGGCGCTCGATCAGGGCGAAACCGGTGTCGAGGCTTACCGCAGTTTGATCGCCCGCGAGGCGGTCGAGTAGCGCCTGGGCGACGCGCTGGCCCATGGCATCGGCGTTGACGCTGACCGTGGACAGCGCCGGGGTGGCGAAGCGGCCGTTGGTGGTGTCGCCGAAGCCGACCACCGCCAGCTGTTCGGGGATGCGCAGGCCGCGGCTGCTGGCTTCGGCGACCACGCCCAGGGCCAGGGTGTCGGAGCTGCACAGCACCAGTTCCGGTGGCTCGGGGCGTTCCAGCAGGCGCGCCAGGCCGATGCGGCCGACTTCCCAGGTGGCGGGTAGGGGCAGCACTTCCATGGGCAATTCGGGGATGCCCAGTTCGACCAGGCGGGCCTGCAGGGCCAGGTTGCGGCGCATGGCGCGAGGATCGTCCACCGAGATCACCCCGAAGCGGCGATAGCCGCGGGCGACGAAGTGCTCCGCCAGGGCGACGCCGACCTGCTCGTGGGAAAAGCCCACCTGCATGTCCAGGGCCTCGGCGCTCAGGTCCCAGGCTTCCACCACCGGGATGTTCAGCGCCGCCAGCCGCGCGCGACTGGCCGGGGTGTGCAGGGTGCCGGTGAGGACGATGCCATCGGGGCGGCGGCCGAGGATGGCTTCCAGCAGTTCCTCTTCCTTTTCCGGCGAATAGCCGGTCGGACCGATCAGCGCCTGGTAGCCCGCCGCGGTGAGGCGATCCATGATCGCCTGCACCACGGTGGCATAGATGGAATTGGCGATGGTGGGCAAGAGGATGGCCACCAGCCGGCTCTTGCTGGAGGCCAGGCTGCCGGCCAGCAGATTGGGCACGTAGCCCAGTTCCTTGACCACGGCCAGGACATGCTCGCGGGTGGCGGCGCTCACCAGGCTCGGGCGGTGCAGTGCCCGGGACACGGTAATGGGCGACACCCCGGCGGCGAGGGCGACCTCGCGCACGGTGAGGGGCAGCTCGGTGGTGCCACCCTGCTGGGCGAGTTCGCGTCGGGACTTCCTGGCCAAAGCGGGTCCTTGGATGAGAGAGGCCGCCATTATGAGAGCAAGCCCCGGCGGTTGCCATGGGCGCCGGCCAGGGCCCCGGCTAGTCGACCGCTCGCGTTGCCCGGGCGCGGCCGACCCGCGATTGATTGGGGCGACCGAGCAGGGCGGAAACGTCCCGTCCGGCGTGGACCAGTCTCTCCAGGTCGACGCCGGACGCTATGCCCAGGCCATCCAGCAGATAGACCAGGTCCTCGCTGGCGACATTGCCGCTGGCGCCCTGGGCATAGGGACAGCCGCCGAGCCCGGCGACGGAGCTGTCGAACACCGCGACGCCTTCGAGCAAGCTGGCGTAGACGTTGGCCAGGGCCTGGCCGTAGGTGTCGTGGAAATGCCCGGCCAGTTGGCTAAGGGGCACCTCCCGGCCCAGTCGCTGCCAGAGCGCCCGGGTCCGGCCCGGGGTGCCGACGCCGATGGTATCGCCCAGGGAGACCTCGGCGCAGCCCAGCTCCAGCAGTTCGCGGGTCACGCTCGCCACCTGGTCGGTTGCGACCTCGCCATCGTAGGGGCAGCCCAGCACGCAGGACACATAGCCGCGCACCCGGATGCCCGCCGCCCGCGCGCCCTCGACCACGGGCACGAAGCGCGCCAGGCTCTCGGCGATGGAGCAATTGATGTTGCGCTGGGAGAAGCCCTCCGAGGCGGCGGCGAACACGGCGATCTCGTCCACCCCCGCCGCCAGGGCGGCTTCGAAACCTTTCAGGTTGGGCACCAGTACCGAGCGCACCACGCCCTCGGGCCGGCCGAGTCCTGCCAGCACCTCGGCGGTCCCGGCCATCTGCGGCACCCAGAGTGGCGAGACGAAGCTGCCCACCTCCAGATGATGCATGCCACTGGCGATCAGCGCCGTGCACAGCTGGATGCGCTCGGCGATGCCCAGCGCCTGGGGCTCGTTCTGCAGGCCATCGCGGGGTCCGACCTCGACCAGCCGCACCCGGGACGGCAGGGCATCGCTCATGGTGCCACCTCCTCCAGTTCCACCAGCGGGGCGCCCTCGGCCACCAGCTCGCCCGGGCTACAGAACAGCGCCGCCACCACGCCCGCACGGGGCGCGCGGATGCTGTGCTCCATCTTCATCGCCTCCAGCACCACCAGCGGGGCCCCGGCTTCCACGGCGTCGCCGACGGCCACCGAGACGGCTACCACACTGGCGTTCATCGGCGCGGTAAGACCACCGGCATCCGCCTGGCGCGCGACCTCGGCCAGCGGATCGGCCCAGGTGACGGCTTCGAAACGGTCCTGCCATTCGACAAACAGCGTCGGCCCTCGGCGATGGAGACGGGCGCTGTGGCGAACGCCGTCCACCTGCCAGTGGAGCCGATCACCGCTCAAAGCGACGGCCAGCGGGTCGACCAGGCTCAGGCTGCGCACCTCGCCACGACAGGCCAGGCGCAGCGCGATGCGTGGTGGTCCACCCAGGCGCCAGCCCTGGCGGGACGCCCAGGGTGACGTGGGATCGGCAGCGGCGGGCAGCGTCGCCAGCCAGGCCTGGCCCGCCAGGGTCCAGAAGGCCTCCGGCAGTTCTGCGGGTGCGGGCAGCAAGGCCGCCTGATGCCGCTCGATGAAACCGGTGTCCAACTCCGCCGCGGCAAAGGCCGGATGGGCGAGCAGGCGCTGCAGGAAGGCGAGGTTGGTGGCGAAGCCGCCCACCGCGGTGTCCTGGAGCATGGCCAGCAACCGCTTGCGCGCCTGTTCGCGGCTGTCGCCCCAGGCGATCAGCTTGGCCAGCATGGGATCGTAGAAGGGCGACACCTCGTCACCTTCCTCCACGCCGCTATCCACTCGTCGCCCGGGACCGGCCGCGGGCTCGTGATAGAGCTGCAGGGTGCCCGAGGCCGGCAGGAAGCCCTGGTCGGTGTCCTCGGCATAGAGGCGCACCTCGATGGCGTGGCCGTGCAGCGGCACCTGGGCCTGGGTGAGGGGCAGGGCTTCGCCCGCGGCCACGCGCAGCTGCCAGGCCACCAGGTCCAGGCCGGTGATGGCCTCGGTGACCGGGTGCTCCACCTGCAGCCGGGTATTCATCTCCATGAAGAAAAAGTCGCCACGGGCGTCGAGCAGGAATTCCACGGTGCCGGCGCCGACGTAGCCGATGGCCTGGGCCGCCTGCACCGCCGCCTCGCCCATGGCCCGGCGCAATTCGGGCGTGAGACCCGGCGCGGGCGCCTCCTCGATCACCTTCTGGTGGCGGCGCTGGATGGAGCAGTCGCGTTCGTTGAGATAGAGGCAATGGCCGTGCGCATCGGCGAACACCTGGATCTCCACATGGCGCGGTTGCAGCACGTATTTCTCCACCAGCATCCGCGCATCGCCAAAGGCCGAGAGCGCTTCGCGCTGGGCCGAGGCGAGGCCCTCGGCCAGGTCGGCTTCGCGCTCGACGATCTTCATGCCCTTGCCGCCGCCGCCGGCGGTGGCCTTGAGCAGGACCGGATAGCCGATGCGCGCCGCGGCGTCACGAAAGGTGGCCAGGGACTGGTCCTCGCCGTGATAGCCCGGCACCAGGGGCACCCCGGCATCGGTCATCAGCGCCTTGGCCGCGGACTTGCTGCCCATGGCGCGGATCGCCGCGGCGGGAGGGCCGACGAAGACCAGCCCTGCCGCGGCCACCGCCTCGGCGAAGGCGGCATTCTCGGACAGGAAGCCGTAGCCCGGATGGATCGCCTGGGCACCGGCGGCCAGGGCCGCGGCGATGATGCGCTCGCCCAGCAGATAGCTGTCGGCCGGCTTGGTCCCGCCCAGGTCCACTGCCTGATCGGCCTGGCGCACATGGCGGGCGTCGACATCGATGGCGCTGTGCACGGCGACGGTACCCAGGCCGAGGGCCTTGGCCGTACGCATCACCCGGCAGGCGATCTCGCCGCGGTTGGCGACGAGCAGACGGTCGAAGGTCATGGCGAGGTCTCCTGCCAGGCGGGACGACGTTTCTCCAGAAAGGCCTGCAGGCCTTCCTGGGCTTCGGGGGTGACGCGTACCTCGGCGATCAGGCCCTCGGTGAAGGAGCGCACCTCGTCGGGGGGTGCGCCCGCGCCAGCGCCGTCCAGCAACCGCTTGCAGGCGCGCAATGCCTGGGGCCCGTTGTCCAGCAGCCGGGCGATCCAGGCCTCGACCAGGGTGTCCAGGTCGGCAGCCGGCGCAGTCTCGGCCACCAGGCCCAGTTCGGCGGCGCGTTCGCCGGAAAAGCGCTCCGCGCCGAGCATGTAGCGCCGCGCCATGCGCTCGCCCAGGGCGCGAGTCACGAAGGGCGCGATGACCGCCGGCACCAGGCCGATGCGCACCTCCGACAGGCAGAAGGTGGCGTCTCCCGCGGCCAGGGCCAGGTCGCAGCAGCTGACCAGGCCCACCGCGCCGCCAAAGGCCGCGCCCTGGACCACCGCCAGGGTCGGCATCGGCAAGGCCTGCAGGCGATACATCACCTCGGCCAGGCGCTCGGTGTCGGCGCGGTTGGCGGCGGCGTCCAGGCGGGCCGAGGCCTGCATCCAGGCGAGGTCGGCGCCGGCGCAGAAGTGCCGCCCGCGACCGCGCAGGAGCAGAAAGCGCAGGGCTTGATCGCTGGCGAGCTCGGCGAGCACGCTGGCCAACTCGGCGATCAGCTGCGCATCCAGGGCATTGTGGCGATCCGGGCGATCGAGCCAGAGGGTGGCGAAGCCGCGTGGATCACGGATCAGTTCCAGGGTGTGGAAGTCAGTCATGGCCTACATCCGGAAGACGCCGAAGGTCGTCGGCTCGAGAGGGGCGTTGAGACTGGCCGACAGGGCCAGGGCGAGGACCTCGCGGGTCTGGGCCGGGTCGATCACCCCGTCGTCCCACAGCCGCGCGCTGGAATAGTGGGCATGGGCCTGGCGTTCGTACTGCTCGACGATGGGGGCCTTGATCCGCGCCGCTTCCTCGTCGTCGAAGGCCTCGCCGGCGCGTTCGGCCTGCTCGCGCTTGACCTGCACCAGCACCCCGGCCGCCTGCTCGGCACCCATCACGCCGATGCGCGCGTTGGGCCACATCCACAGGAAGCGTGGATCGTAGGCGCGACCGCACATGCCGTAGTTGCCGGCGCCAAAGCTGCCGCCGATGATCACGGTGAACTTGGGTACCCGGGCGCAGGCCACCGCGGTGACCAGCTTGGCGCCGTGCTTGGCGATGCCGCCTTCCTCGTATTTCTTGCCCACCATGAAGCCGGTGATGTTCTGCAGGAACAGCAGCGGGATGCGGCGCTGGCAGGCCAGTTCGATGAAGTGCGCGCCTTTCTGCGCAGATTCGGCGAAGAGGATGCCGTTGTTGCCGAGGATGGCCACCGGATGGCCGTGCAGGTGGGCGAAGCCACAGACCAGGGTGGTGCCGAATTGCGCCTTGAATTCATCGAAGACGCTGCCGTCCACCAGCCGCGCGATCACCTCGCGCACCTCCAGCGGCTGCTTGGGATCGGCCGGCACCAGACCGTGCAACTCCTCGGCCGGGTAGAGGGGCGGGATAGGCGTCTTCAGCTGCAAGTCGCCCAGCTTGCGCCAGTTGAGGTTGGCGATGCAGCGCCGGGCCAGGGCCAGGGCATGGGCATCGTCTTCGGCGTAGTGATCGGCCACGCCGGAGGTCCGGCAATGGACATCGGCGCCGCCCAGTTCCTCGGCGCTGACCACCTCGCCGGTGGCGGCCTTCACCAGCGGCGGACCGGCGAGAAAGATGGTGGCCTGCTGGCGCACCATGATGGTCTCGTCGCTCATGGCCGGCACATAGGCGCCACCGGCGGTGCAGGAGCCCATCACCACGGCGATCTGCGGGATGCCCTGGGCGCTCATGGTCGCCTGGTTGAAGAAGATCCGCCCGAAGTGCTCGCGGTCGGGGAAGACGTCCTCCTGGCGCGGCAGGTTGGCGCCGCCGGAATCCACCAGATAGAGGCAGGGCAGCCGGTTCTGCAGGGCGATGGCCTGGGCGCGCAGGTGCTTCTTCACCGTGAGCGGATAGTAGGAGCCGCCCTTCACCGTGGCGTCGTTGGCGATGATCATGCACTCGACGCCCTCGATGCGGCCGATGCCGGCCACCACCCCGGCGGCCGGTACCTCTTCCTCGTAGACGTCGAGGGCGGCCAGGGCGCCGATTTCCAGGAAGGGCGAGCCTGGGTCCAGCAACAGATCGATGCGCGCGCGGGGGAGCAGCTTGCCGCGCGCGGTATGGCGCGCCTGGGCCCTGGCCCCGCCGCCTTCGCGGATGCGCGCCAGCAGGCCGTCGAGCCGGGCCAGTTGTTCGGCCATGGCGGCGGCGTTGCGCTGGTAGTCCGGGGTGCGCCGGTTCAGCGTGGAGGTCAGCACGGTCATGAAGGCGTCCTCACCGGGTTTCGTTGAACAGCTCGCGGCCGATCAGCATGCGGCGGATCTCGCTGGTGCCGGCGCCGATCTCGTAGAGCTTGGCGTCGCGCAGCAGGCGGCCGGTGGGGTATTCGTTGATGTAGCCGTTGCCACCGAGGATCTGGATGGCTTCCAGGGCCATCTGGGTGGCCTTCTCGGCGGTGTAGAGGATCACCCCGGCGGCGTCCTTGCGGGTGGTCTCGCCGCGGTCGCAGGCCTGGGCCACGGCATAGAGATAGGCGCGGCTGGCGTTGAGGCCGGTGTAGAGATCGGCCACCTTGCCCTGGATCAGCTGGAATTCGCCGATGCTCTGGCCGAATTGCTTGCGGTCGTGGACATAGGGCAGCACCACGTCCAGGCAGGCCTGCATGATGCCCACCGGGCCGCCGGCGAGCACCACCCGCTCGTAGTCCAGGCCGCTCATCAGCACCTTGACCCCGCCATTGACCTGGCCCAGCACGTTGTCCTCCGGCACCTCCACGTCGTCGAAGAACAGCTCGCAGGTGTTGGAGCCGCGCATGCCCAGCTTGTCGAACTTGCTGCCACGGCTGAAACCGGTCCAGTCACGCTCGACGATGAAGGCGGTGATGCCATGGGCCGCCTTTTCCGGTTCGGTCTTGGCGTAGATGACATAGGTGTGGGCATCGGGGCCGTTGGTGATCCAGGTCTTGCTGCCATTGAGCACATAGCGATCGCCGCGGCGTTCGGCGCGCAGCTTCATGGAGACCACGTCCGAGCCGGCATTGGGTTCGCTCATGGCCAGGGCGCCGACGTGCTCGCCGCTGACCAGGCTGGGCAGGTAGCGGGCCTTCTGCGCGGCGCTGCCATTGCGGTGGATCTGGTTGACGCAGAGATTGGAGTGGGCGCCATAGGACAGGGCCACCGAAGCCGAGCCGCGGCTGATCTCTTCCATGGCCACCGCATGGGCCAGGTAGCCGAGTCCTGCGCCGCCGTATTCCTCGCCCACGGTGATGCCGAGCAGCCCCAGGTCACCGAAGGTGCGCCAGAGATCCATGGGGAAGCTGTTGCTGGCATCGATCTCGCCCGCGCGGGGCGCCACCTCGCGGGCGACCAGGGTGCGCACCTGATCGCGCAGCAGGTCGAGGGTCTCGCCCAGGGCGAAGTTGAGACTCGGGTAGCTCATGGGGTCACCTGTTGTTGGGATTGTCGGGTGCGAGCGGTCAGCGGAACAGGCGTGCGCAGGGCGGCCGCCAGGCACGGTGCGGAGCGGAAAGGGACAGGGCGGGGCGGCGTCATCGGCCAGGCGCGGGCGTGGCCCGAAAGCGATAGCCGCAAGGACGTCGGGCAGGGCCGCCGACGGCTGGGCAAGGGTGCGCTCGACGCGCGGGTGCGGAACGCGGGCGCCAGGGCGCTCATGGTCCGTCCTCCTGTTCATTGTTCTTGTCATGGCGACCGCGAGAGGAAGGCGGCGCGCCTGTGCCTCTGAGTCTAGGAGGAGAAATGCGCTATCGTGAAACGATAAAAATAGAATCCAGGTATTGGAAAATCAGATGGCACTGCACCAGGACATCTCGATGCGGCAGCTGCGCTACTTCGTCGCCGCCGCCGAGAACAGCCAGTTTTCCCTGGCCGCCAGCGCGGTCAACGTCAGTCAGTCCGCAGTCACCACGGCGGTCAGTCAGCTAGAGGCGAGGCTCGCCGTGCGGTTGTTCGAGCGCCTGCCCCATGGGGTGAAGCTCACCGCCGAGGGCCACCAGTTCTATCACCATGCCCGGCACATCCTCGACACCCTGCAGGACGCCGTCAGCCAGCCGCTGTTCCAGAGTCATGCCCTGACTGGCCAGGCGCGCGTCGGCGCCTCCTATGCAGTGCTCGGCTACTACCTGCCGACCCTACTGGCGCGCTTCAAGCGCAGCTATCCGCAGATCGACATCGACCTGCGCGACATGGACCGACCCAGCATCGAAGCCGGCATCACCGACGGCACCCTGGAGCTGGGCCTCACCGTCATCTCCAACGTCGACGCCACCCAGCCCTTCGAGCGTCATCTGCTGATGCGCTCGCCGCGTCAGCTCTGGCTGCCCAGCGCCCATCCGCTGCTGGCGCCGGAGCGCGTCACCCTGGCCGATATCGCCCCCTATCCCTACATCCTCGCCACGGTGGACGAAGGCGAGACCTCCACGTTGCGCTATTGGCGCGCGGCAGGCCTGGAACCCAACGTGGTGTTCAAGACCTCGTCCATGGAATCCCTGCGCGGCCTGGTCGCCCACGGCTTCGGCGTGACCATCCTCTCCGACATGCTCTATCGCGGCTGGTCGCTGGAAGGCCGCAAGCTGGAAGCCCGCCCGGTGGCCGATGCCATCCCGCCCATGGAGCTGGGCCTGATCTGGAGTCCCGAGGAGCGCCTGGGCCCTGGGGCCCAGGCGTTTCGGCAGTTCCTCCGCTCCGCGAGCGGCGAGGCACGCGACCGCTAGGGTGGTGTTGCAGACCCTGTCTACACGCTATTGGCGACGGTTTCTGGTCCTTGGCGGCGCTGCCACTCTTCGCCATGGCCGTGCGCGGACGCGTCTTCACGCCTTGCCCGGTTGGAGCGCCGAATCGCCAAAGCGTCATTCGCCTTACGCGAACGTCTGCAACGCCACATCGGGAATGCCGTGGTAGAGCGTCGTGGGCGAATCGGATGAACGAGGCGCGGCACGGGACGAAGAACGGGAGCCTAGTTGTATTCTGGTATACCATCAGGTGTCAGTTGAACATTGTTCGATGGCTTCCCAAGACGCCTCGCTTCGATACGGAGATGCTTATGCGTACCTGGTTCAAGGATCTGAAGACGACTCACAAGCTGGCGTTGGGCTTTAGCAATGTCCTGCTGTTGACCCTGGCTATCGCGGCGACCGGCTGGAACACCATCGGCATGCTGGGGCGCAGTAGCGATCGGCTGGTTGCCATTGGTGAACTCACCGAAGCCGCCAAAGACCTGCGTATCGCCCGCCTGGATTACTCCCATCAAGCGAGCGAGACCGCCGCCAACCAGCTGGCCGCGCGCCTCAGGACCTTAAGTGACCAGCAGGGTGAACTGCAGCGGCTGGGCCTTGATCCGACCACTGAGCGATTGCTTGGCCAGCAGAGCGAACTGACCGGCAAATACGGCCAGACCTTGACCGCCCTGGTGGCGGCCTATGAGCGCCAGGGGCAGGCGGCGGGGCTGCTCGGCACCAGGGCCGACCAGGCCCTGCAGGCGGTGAGCGAGATCGAGAAGAACCTGGCCAGCAGCGATGCGCCGGAGTTCTATCCAGGCCAGCGCCTCGGGCAATTCCGCGCCATCGGGGTACTGGATCGGCGGCTGCGCGATGTAAGGTACAGCCTGCAACGTTACTTGCTCACCGGCGATGCCGACCAGCAAGCCAAGGCGGATGCCGACATGGCGGCCACACTGGCTGAACTGAAGCGCCGCCTAGTCAGCGCATCAGCCCGCGACAAGCCCAGCCTGGATCTGGCCGAACAGGCCCTGGTGCATTACCAGCGATCCATCGTCGACTTCCAGCAGGCGCGGCACCAGGCCGAGCAGGCTGCCAAGACCCTGCGCGGCCTGGAAGACCAGATTCTCCTCAAGGGTCGCGAACTGGCTACCCAGACCGTCGCTCAGCGCGACACGGATAGCCGGCAGGCCTACCGTTGGCTTGCCGTCATCACCGCCCTGGCGCTGCTGGCCGGGCTGCTCGCCGGCTGGCTCATCACCCGCCTGTTGATGCAGCCGCTGCGGGCTTCGCTGCTGCAGGCACGCCGCATCGCCGGTGGCGATCTGTCGTCGGTGCCCGCGGTGACGCGACGCGATGAACTGGGTCAGCTGCAAGCCAGCATGGGCGAGATGACCGCCGGGTTACGCGGCCTGGTTGGCCAGGTCCAAGAGGGCACGGCGCAGCTGCAGGGCGCAGCTCAGGGCCTCACCGCCAGTGCCGAGCGGACCCGTGAAGGGGTGGAACGGCAAGGCCAGGAAACGCGGCAGGTGGCCACCGCCATCGTGCAGCTGACCGCGAGCGCCCAGGAAGTCGCCAGCCATGCCGAAATGGCGTCGCAGACCTCGCAGCAGGTCGAGCGGGCGGCGGGGGATGGTGATGCTCGGGTGCGCCAGGCGATCGCCGCGGTGGACACGCTCGCCCAAGAGATGCTGCAGGCCGCCACGGCGATGGATGCGCTGCTACGCGAGAGCGAACGCATCGGTGCGGTCACTGGGGTGATCAAGGCGGTCGCAGAGCAGACCAACCTGCTGGCGCTGAATGCCGCCATCGAAGCGGCGCGTGCCGGAGAAGCCGGGCGCGGTTTCGCGGTGGTGGCCGACGAGGTGCGCAATCTTGCCCGCAGTACCCAGCAGTCGGTCACCGAGATCGAGCGCAGCGTTGCCGATCTGGGTGACCGTGCCACCCAGGCTGCCGCCTGCATGGGTACCAGTCGCTCGCAGACCGGCCATGCGGTGACCCTGATCCAACATGCGGGTGAAGCCTTGCAGCTAATCGGCAACCAGGTCACCACCATGCAGGCGATGAATCTGCAGATCGCGGCGGCCGCCGAAGAACAGAGCCGGGTCGCTGGCGAGGTGGGGCGAAGCGTTGCCGTCGTCGAGGCGCTGGCCGAGGCCAGTGTCACCGCCAGCCAGGAAATGTCCACGGCCAGCATGGAGCTGGGACAGCTGGGGGAGGAATTGACGGCTCGGATCAGTCGCTTCCGCCTGTAGGCGGTCAAGGGCCTCGTCCGTCCGGCTGGCGGATGAGGTGCGTTCTCCTGGTTACCGTCCCTGATGTCCTGGATGGTAGCCAACACGCGAACACCGGCTCGCGCTAGTACCTGCGCACGCCTGGCTGGGCCGTTCCGCGGCCCAGCTTACAGCCAGACGCGCGACGTCCCGTGCTGACCAAACGACTGGTGCGGCGAGCTCAGGCGAGGTCGTCGGCTGAGCGCTTGCCCCGTTCAGGTGTTCTCCTTGGTCTGCCTTTTGCCGAACACCGCTACGCGCTGCCCGCGAGAACTGGCGCCTGGTAGAGGCAAGGCGTTCGAGGTATGCCGGGGTACGCCTTGCCGGGTCGACCCTCCGGGGGATCGCGCAGCGGTAGGGGGCTCGCGCCCGCTGGGGCCAAACGGATCTGAGCCCAGGGCAGCGACTGGCGCTGCCCTGGCCTGGCTCAGTGAGCGGCCGCCTTGCTCAGGTCGGCGTCGTTCCATTCGGTGTAGACGCAGGCGTCGCTGGCGGCCCAGCGCAGCCGCACCACCTGACCGGGCTGCAGGCCCTGGGCATGGGCCAGCGACTTGACCATCAGCTGGGCACCCCCTGCGGTCTGCAGCGTGCAGCTCTGGCTCTCGCCCAGGAACAGTGCCTCGCCGACCCGTGCCGGGATCTCGTTCCAGCCCGCCGGCATGGGCAGGGTCGCCGCCTGTTCGGTGGTCAGCAGTTGCAGCTTTTCCGGTCGCAGCATCAGCAGCAACGCCTGCTCCGGTCTGACGCCGGCGGTCGGGCGCATCGCCAGCTCCTGGCCTTCGAAGGTGCAATGGGCCTGGGCCCGGGCGGTGACCTTGAGAAAGTTGGAGTTGCCAAGAAAGGCCGCGACGAAGGCATTCGGCGGATTCTGGTAGAGGTCGTAGCCACTGCCCAGGCCGACGACGCGGCCATGGCTGAAGATGGCGATACGCTGCGACAGCCGCAGCGCCTCTTCCTGGTCGTGGGTCACGTAGACGATGGTGATCCCCAGCCGGCGGTGCAGCTGGCGCAGTTCGTCCTGTAGGTCTTCACGCAGCTTCTTGTCCAGGGCGCCGAGGGGCTCGTCCATCAGCAGGATGCGCGGTTCATAGACCAGCGCCCGGGCGATGGCCACCCGCTGCTGCTGGCCGCCGGAGAGCTGCGCCGGCCGCCGATGGGCGAAGGCGTCGAGCTGCACCAGGCGCAGCATGGCGTCGACCTTCTTGTTGCGCTCCGCCGCGCCGACCTTGCGGATATCCAGGGGGAAGCCGATGTTGTCGCGCACCGACAGGTGCGGAAACAGCGAATAGCGCTGAAACACCATGCCGATGTCGCGCTGGTGCGGCGGTACTCGCAGCAGCGAGCGGCCGGCGACGCTGATGGCCCCCGAGCTGGGTGTCTCGAAGCCCGCCAGCATCGACAGGGTGGTGGACTTGCCCGAGCCGCTGGAGCCCAGGAAGGTGAGGAATTCGCCCTCCTGGATGTCCAGCGAAAGATCGTCCACGGCGGTGAAATCGCCATAATGCTTGTTGAGGTTCTGCAGGCGGACCAGGGGGGCCGCGGCGGCGGTGTTCTGAAGGACGGCGCTCATGGCAGGGCTCCGGGTATCAGCGGGATTGGGGTTGGCGGCGGCGCAGCAGGGCAGCGGCGAGCATCACCAGCAGGGAAAGACCGATCAGCACGGTGGAGGCCACGGCGATCACCGGGGTCAGGTCCTGGCGCAGGGTGGACCACATCTTTACCGGCAGGGTCTGCAGGTTGGGACTGGCCATCATCACGCTCAGCACCACCTCGTCCCAGGACACCAGGAAGGCGAACAGCGCCCCGGCGAAAACGCCCGGCCAGATACCTGGCAGGGTCACCCGGTAGATCGCCTGCAGGCGCGAGGCACCGCAGATCACCGCGGCATCCTCGATGGACTGATCGAACAGCTTGAGCGAGTTGATGATGGCGATCAGCGCGAAGGGCAGGGCGACGATCACGTGACTGACTACGAAGGCCAGCAGGGTGCCGGTGTAGCCCAGGCGCAGGAACAGCGCGTAGATGGCCACGGCGATCACCACCAGCGGCACGATCATCGGCAGGGTGAAGATCGCATAGAGCGTCTTGCGTCCGGGAAACTTGCCGCGCACCAGGGCGAAGGCGCAGGGCAGCGCCAGGGCCACCGAGACCAGGGTGGTCAGCAGTGCCACCTTGAGGCTGGCCAGGGCGGCCTGCATCCATTCCGGGTTGGCGAAGAACTGGTGGTACCACTTCAGCGTCCAGCCCGGCGGCGGGAAGACCAGCCACTGGGAGGAGCCGAACGACAGCAGCACGATGAAGACTATGGGCAGCAGCAGCACCGCGGCGATGGCGCCGGTGATCAGCAGCAGGCCGCCGCGCAGGCGCCAGCCGATGGCGTTGGGAGTCAGCAGCACGGGTCACCTCGCGTTCTGGGGGTCGACCGGGGATTCCGGTTGCAGTCTGAGATAGAGGGCGAACAGCACCAGGGCGATGACGATGAGCAAGGCCGCGGCGGCGCTGGCCAGTCCCCAGTTCAGGAAGGACTGCACCTGCTGGATGATGAATTCTGGCAGCATCATGTTCTGCGCCCCGCCCAGCAGCGCCGGGGTCACGTAGTAGCCGAGCGACATGACGAACACCATCAGCGCCCCCGAGCCCAGGCCGGAACGGCACATCGGCAGGAACACCTTGCGGAAGTTGGTCCAGGGACTGGCGCCGCAGATGGCGCCGGCCTGCAGCACCATGGGGTCCATGGCCTGCAGGGTCGCCTGCAGCGGCAGCACGATGAAGGGGATCATGATGTAGGTCATGCCGATCACCACCCCGGTCAGGTTGTTCACCAGCGCCAGGGGCTCGTCGATCAGTCCCATCGCCATGAGCAGCTTGTTGATTACCCCCGAGCCCTGCAGCAGTACCAGCCAGGCGTAGGTGCGGGCGAGCAGGCTGGTCCACATCGACAGCAGCACGATGTTGAACAGCCACCGGCCCCAGCCCCGCGGCATCAGGGTGATGGTCCAGGCCAGTGGAAAGCCGATCAGAACGCTGAACAGGGTCACCAGGGCGGCGACCCCGAAGGTGTTGAGCAGCACCTGGGCGTAAGCGCCGTTGGCGAACAGGGTCTGGTAGTTGCCGAGGCCCGGCGTGGGTTCGAGAACGCCCCGCAGCAGCAGGCCGATCAGCGGAATCAGGAAGAACAGGCCGAGGAACAGCAGGGCAGGGACGAGATGACTCGCCCCCTTCCAGCGTACGGCCCTCTCACCCCGGTTCCGCGCCGGGTCGCTCACCCGGCGCTTGGGGTCCGTGGCGGTGCCGAGCACCGCCCGGCTGGAGCTCGAGGCGGACATGTCATTTCACCAGCCATTCGTTCCAGCGACTGGCGATCTCGCCACCGTGCTGGGCCCAGTAGGCGAAGTCCAGGGTCACCTGCTCGCTGGCGTAGGCCGTGGGCAGGTTCTTGGCCAGGTCGGGCGTCAGCTTGGCGACGCTGTCGACGTTGACCGGGGCGTAGGCGGTGAGGTTGGCGAAGTCCGCCTGGCCCTTGGCACCACTCGCCTCGGCGAGAAACTTCATGGCCGCGTCCTTGTTCTTGGCGCCCTTGGGCACCACCAGCATGTCGGCCATGACCAGATTCTGCTTCCAGCTCACGCCGACCGGCGCGCCGTCCTGCTGGAGGGCATAGACCCGACCGTTCCAGAACTGGCCCAGGGTCGCTTCACCCGAGGCGAGCAACTGCTGGGACTGGGCGCCACCACCCCACCAGACGATGTCCTTCTTGATGGTGTCGAGCTTCTTGAAGGCTCGGTCCAGGTCCAGTGGATAGAGCTTGTCCTTGGGTACGCCATCGGCCAGCAACGCGAGTTCGAGCACGCCGGGGCTCGGCCACTTGTAGAGGGCGCGCTTGCCGGGGTAGGTGGCGGTATCGAACAGCGCCGACCAGTCCTGGGGCTGCTTGCTACCCAGCTTGCCCTGGTTGTAGCCGAGCACGAAGGAGAAGAAGAAGGAGCCCACGGCATGGTCGTTGACGAAGCGTGGATCGATCTTGCTGCGGTCGATGGTCTTGAAATCCAGGGGCTCGAGCAGCCCCTGCTGGGCGGCGCGCAGGGCGAAGTCCGCCTCCACGTCGACCACGTCCCACTGGACGTTGCCGCTCTGCACCATGGCCTGCAGCTTGCCGTAGTCGGTGGGGCCGTCCTGCACCACCTGAATGCCGGTCTGCTGGGTGAAGGGCTCGGCCCAGGCTTTCTTCTGGGCGTCCTGGGTAGTGCCGCCCCAGCTGGTGAAGTTGAGGCTTTCCGCCTGGGCTTGAGCGCCCAAGGTGGCGAGCAGGCCGGCGACGACCACGGATACGACTTTGCGCTTCAGCAACATCTTGATGCCCTCTCTGTTATTGGATCGACGCGGCCAGAAGACCTTGTCAGTTCTAAGAGCAGTGCGGCCAGGGGCCAGAGAAAAGAGGCCTTGGTCTTGTTCTGTCGGGCCCGTCTGATCCGGGCCTTGGCGTAATTCGATATTATGGTATTCCAAACCTTTTGCAAGCTTTCCCGCATGACGTTTTGCCATCATCCGGGGAAGGGTACGGTCTCGACGATCTCCAGTTCGTAGCCGGTCAGGCCGGCATAGCGCAGCGGCAGACCGAGGTGGCGAATGCGGCCGACACCCAGGTCCTGCAGGATCTGGGCCCCGGTTCCCACTTCGGCGTAGATGCGCGACTGGGAGCGCTCGAACAGGCGCTTGGGCTGGGTCAGCGAGGGCACCCGGGCGAGCAGCGCCTGGGAGGATTCGTGGTTGGCCAGCACCACCACGATGCCATGGCCTTCCTCGGCGACGCGTTGCAGGGCGGCCCATAGGGTCCAACTCGGCGGACCGCTGTATTCGGCGCCGACCAGGTCGCGCAGCGGGTCCAGGGCATGGACGCGGACCAGGGTCGGGGTCTCGCGATCGAGCTCGCCCATCACCATGGCCAGGTGGACGCCACCCTCGATGCGGTCTTCGTAGGTCAGCAGGCGGAAGGTGCCGTGCACGGTGGGCAGTTCGCTTTCGCCGATGCGGACCACGGTGTGCTCGTGGCGCAGGCGATAGTGGATGAGGTCGGCGATGGTGCCGAGCTTGATGCCATGGCGCTCGCCGAAACGCTCCAGGTCCGGTCGGCGGGCCATGCTGCCATCGTCGTTCATCACCTCGACGATCACTGCCGAGGGATCGCGCCCGACCAGGCGGGCCAGGTCGCAACCGGCCTCGGTGTGGCCGGCACGGGTCAGCACGCCACCGTCGCGGGCGCGCAGCGGAAAGATGTGGCCGGGCTGGACCAGGTCGCGCGGGCTGGCATCGGGCGCCACCGCGGCTTCGATGGTACGGGCCCGGTCCGCCGCCGAGATGCCGGTGGTGACGCCGATGGCCGCCTCGATGGAAACGGTGAAGGCGGTGCCGTGGACGGTGCCGTTGTCGCTGACCATCTGCATCAGGTTGAGCTGGCGGCAGCGCTCTTCGGTCAGCGTCAGGCAGATCAGACCGCGGGCTTCCCGGGCCATGAAGCTGATCGCCGCCGGGGTGCAGGCATCGGCGGCGAGCAGAATGTCGCCTTCGTTCTCGCGGTCTTCGTCATCGACCAGGATGACCATCTTGCCTGCCCGGAAATCCTCGATGATCGCTTCGATGGGGTGGATGGCCACGGTAACCTCACGGATAGGCTGGATTGCTCTGTAATCTGGTATACCATGAGACAAATTGCAGCGAAAGAGGTGAGACTCCATGAAAGGCTATTGGATCGCCCAGGTCGACGTGACCGATCCCGAGGCATATCGCGGCTACACCGAACGCGCCCCGGCGGCATTCGCCCGCTATGGCGGTCGCTTCCTCGCCCGCGGTGGAAGGGCAGAGCAACTGGAAGGCGAAGGCTGGGCGACGCGCCGGGTGGTGATCGAATTCGATACCTACGACCAGGCGCTGGCCTGCTATCGCTCGGCGGAATATCAGGAAGCCTGCGGTCACCGCCAAACGGCGGCACGGGCCGAGATATTCATCGTCGAGGGACTGTAAGGTAGCCACCCGACCCGGCGTCTGCCGGGTCCGGGTGAAGGCGGACTAGCGCTCGATGCGCGGTTCGTCCTGCACGCGGGGTACGAAGAGTTCGCGGGCCACTTCGCCTTCGTGCTCTTGTTGCCGCTGGAGATAGTCGAGGGCCACCTTGGCGGCCGAGCGCACGTGGTCGACCGAAGCCTGGTGCGCCGCCAGGGCATCCCCGCTGCGGATCGCCGCGACGATGCGTTCCATCTCGGCATTGCTCGCCTGGCGGCGATTGGCCTGGGACACCGAGGTGGCTCTCAGGTAGCTGACGCGCGCCTGCAACTGGCGCAACTGGGTGGCGGCGACGCGATTGCCGCAGCCCTCCATGAGCACGTCATAGAAATTCTGTACGGACTCGATAACCTCCGGCAGCTCGGCGCCTTCCAGGGCTTCGCGGTTTTCCGCCAGGGCCTGTTCCAGCGCGGCGATCTCTTGGGGACCGGCGCGCAGGGTGAACAGTTGGACGATCATGCCCTCCAGCACGCAGCGCAACTCATAGAGGTCGCAGGCGTCCTGCAGGGTGATGATGGCCACCCGCGGTCCGCGGGCATCGGCAAATTCCACCAGGCCTTCGGATTCGAGGTGGCGCAGGGCCTCACGCACCGAGGTGCGGCTAACGCCCAGGCGGTCGCAGAGATCGCGCTCCACCAGGCGATCGCCCGGCAGCAACTGGAAGTTCAGGATCGCCTGGCGCAGGCGATTGCAGACCATTTCACGCAGGGTGACCGGGCTACGGGTGATCTTGAAGCTGTCGTCTAGTTGCGCGCGTCTCATGGGGCTCTCTGGCGGACCGGTTCTACAGGCGACGACGAGGCACGCGACTGGATGGAACCTGCGTGCTCGCCCGGGCGGAAGAGGGCAAGTCTAGCATGCCCCCTGCAGGCGTTCATGGGCCCGTCCGCTCAGGCATAGATCGGCGCCGCACCCATCCGGCCGCGGTGATAGAGCATGGGGATCACCTCCTGCTCCGGCACGATGAGATTCTTTACCGCGCCGACGATTATGGCGTGGTCGCCGCCATCGTATTCGCGCCACAGCTCGCACTCGATCACCGCGGTGGCATCGGCCAGCAGCGGATTGCCGAGGGCGCTGCGCGTCCACTCGATGCCCTGGGTCTTGTCCTTGCCCTTGCTGGCGAAGGCGTAGGCGATGCGCTGCTGCTCCGCGCTCAGCAGGTGGATGGCGAAGCCCTTGCCGTCGCGCAGCAGGGGATAGGTGTCGGAGCTGTAGTTGGGGCAAAACAGCACCAGCGCCGGATCCAGCGACAGGGCGCTGAAGGCACTGGCGGTCAGGCCGGCGAGGTTGCCCTCGGCATCCAGGGTGGTGACCACGGTAACGCCGGACGGAAAGGCGCCCATCACTTGCTTGTAGATTGTCGGATCGATCATGACTGCCAACCTCGTTCAACGCATCACAAAGGGATCGGGCATCGGTGCCTGGGACAGGTTGATCCATACCGTTTTGGTTTCGGTATAGGCCAGTACCGAGTCGATGCCGCTCTCGCGGCCGTAGCCGCTGTTCTTGAATCCGCCGATCGGCGCCATGGCCGAGACGGCGCGATAGGTGTTGACCCAGATGATGCCGGAGCGGATGTCCCGCGCCAGGCGATGGGCGCGGCCCAGATCGCGGGTCCAGATGCCGGCGGCGAGCCCCAGCTCGCTGTCGTTGGCCAGGCGCAGGGCCTCGGCCTCGTCCTTGAAGCGGATCACCGCGGCCACCGGGCCGAAGACTTCCTCCTGCATGATGCGCAGCGAGTGCCGGTCGCATTCCAGCAGGGTGGGTTCGTAGTACCAGCCGGCGCTGCCGGTGTCGGGACGCTTGCCGCCCAGGCGCAGGGTGGCGCCTTCGGCCAGGGCGTCTGCCACCAGCCGCTCGACGATGGCGAGCTGCTGCGCGGTGGCCATGGGGCCCATCTCGCTGGCGTCGTCCTGGGGATTGCCGATGCGGATGCGCTGGGCACGTTCCACCAGGCGGGCGACGAATTCGTCGTAGATCTCGTCCTGTACCAGCAGCCGCGAACCGGCCACGCAACTCTGCCCGGAGGCGGCGTAGATGCCGGCTACCGCGCCATTGACGGCGCTGTCCAGGTCGGCGTCGGCAAAGATGATGTTGGGTGACTTGCCGCCCAGCTCCAGACTCAGCTTGGCGAAGTTCTCGGCGCTGGCGCGGACCACGTGGCGGGCCGTGGCGGCACCGCCGGTAAAGGCGATCTTGCGCACCAGCGGGTGGCGGGTCAGGGCCGCACCGGCGCCCGGGCCATAGCCGGTCACCACGTTGAACACGCCGGGCGGAATGCCGGCTTCCAAGGCCAGTCGCGCCAGCTCCAGGATGGTGGCGGAGGCGTGCTCGGATGGCTTGATCACCACGGTGTTGCCGGCGGCCAGGGCCGGGGCGACCTTGATGGCGGTAAGGTACAGCGGACTGTTCCAGGGCACGATGCCGGCGATCACGCCCAGGGGTTCATGCACCGTGTAGGCGAAAAGGTCGGTCTTGTCGAGGGGCAGGGTGCCGCCTTCGAGCTTGTCGGCCAGCCCCGCGGTGTAGTGGAAGAATTCCGGCAGGTAGCCCACCTGGCCGCGGGTCTCGCGGATCAGCTTGCCGTTGTCGCGGCTTTCCAGCTGGGCCAAGGCTTCCTTGTTGGTGGCGATGAGATCGCCCAGGCGGCGCAGGAGCTTGCCGCGGGCACTGGCTGTCAGACCGCGCCAGGCCGGTGCCTCGAAGGCCCGCTGGGCCGCCTGGACCGCGCGGTCGACGTCGTCGGCGTCGGCATCGGGCAGCTCCGCCCAGGGCGTCGCGGTGGCCGGATCGAGACTGGTGAAGGTACGGCCCGAGCGGGCCGCGGTCCATTCACCGTCGATGCACATCTGAAAGGCTTGCAGGGTCATGCCACGTATCCCTTGATGGAGGTGGAAGGGGCCTTGCCCAGGGCGTCGTCGAGAAAGTCCAGCAGCAGGGCGTTGACCAGCTTGGGTGACTCGACCGGCATCATATGGCGTTGATCGGCTAGCACGGCAGTGCGGGCCCGAGGAATGCGCGCGGCCAGCTGGCGCGCCATCTCCGGGGTCGAGCCGCTGTCGAGCTCGCCGGTGGCCACCAGGGTGGGCACCTGGATGCTGTCCAGGCGCTCGGCGCCATAGCGGTCCTGGGTCGCGAACAGCGCATAGGTGGTCAGATAGCCCTGGGGGTCGTTGTTGGCGAAGGCCTGCCGCAGCGCCTGGATCTGCGCCGGATTGGCACCCTGGTATTCGCGGCTGAACCAGCGGGCCAGGGCACTATCCAGGTTGGCGTCGGGGCCTTCGAGTTCGGCCTGGCGGGTCCGCTCCAGGACCCCGCTGCGTTGCTCCACCGAGCGATTGAACACGCTGTTGAGGATCACCAGCGCGTCCAGTCGCTGCGGATGGCCGAGGGCGAAGGCCCGGGCAACCAGGCCGCCCATGGAGAAGCCGACCACCACCGCCGTCTCCAGCGCCAGGTGATCGAGCAACTCGGCGAGCTGCCCGGCATAGTCGTCGAGCGTCGCTTCCGCCGCCGGACGCCGGCTGGCGCCGTGCCCGAGCATGTCGTAGGCGATCACCTGGTAGCGTGGGGCGAGGCCCGCGAGTTGACCGCCCCACATCTCCTTGCTGAGCCCCACGCCATGGATCAGGACGAGCGGGCTGCCATCGCCGGCGATGCTGTAGGCGGTGCCGGCGGGGGTCTTGGCGTCTGTAGACCGGATCATTCGCGGATTCTCCTCAGCGCGCCTTTTCAGCCGCGAGTTCCTCGAGGTCGATGTAGCGGTTGCCGATGCGCGGATGCAGGCGGCCACCGTCGGCGGCGCCCAGTACTACCACGATCTCGTCGGCGCGCGGCGCGTCCTCGATGCGCATTTCCAGGGTGATGTAGTGCGATCTCAGGCCCTCGTCGTCCTTGTGCATCATGGGGATCTGGATGGAGGTGCCCGGCGCGCCGCGCTTGTTGGTGAAGCTCAGGTAGCTCTTGGCCTGGACCGCCTCGCGGTAGTGGTTGCCGAATCTGAGGGTGTGGATGACCGCCGAGGCGTGTTCGATCTCGCCGTCGGCGCCGACCACCGCCGCCTTGCCGTAGGCCTCGATGCGCTCGGCGCCGCCGATGGCACGGGTCAGGCGCTCGACGATGAAGGCGCCGAGGTCGGAGCAGTGGGCCTTGATCTCGGGCTTGAGGTCTTCGACGAAGCCCTTGCCGGCCCAGGGGTTGCGGATCACCACGGCGACGCCGGCCATGGTCACCGGCTTGTCGGTGGCCTTGCCGCCTTCGATGTGGGTCTCTTCGAGGTAGGTGACGACCTTGCGGATTTCGAAACTCATGCTGACTCCAGGGATGTCTGTTGGATGATGGTATGCCAGGCACTTGGGCGTGTTGGAGGTCTGCGTCTCGGCGCAGACCGCGGATCAAGCGAAGGCCGGCGCCACCTGGTCGATGAACAGCTGCAGCGACTTCTTCTTCTCGGCGAAGGGCAGGCTGTTGTCGCACCAGAAGCTGAATTCGTCGACGCCCAGTTCCTCGTAGTGACGCAGGCGGGCAATGACTTCTTCGGGGGTGCCGATCATGGTGTTCTTGCGGATGTTTTCCAGCTCGAACTCCGGGCGGCCGGCGAATTTCTCTTCCGGACTCGGCGCGAGAAAGCCGTTGACCGGGGTTTCCTTGTTGCCGAACCAGGCATCGAAGGTGCGGTAGAAGCGGCCGATGGCCTGGGCGCCGATCTTCCAGCCCTCGGGCTCGGCGGCGGCGTGCACATGGGTGTGGCGCAGCACCATCAGCTTGGGCCGGGGCACCCCGGGATTGTTGGCCAGGGCGCTGTCGAACTTGTGCTTGAGGTCGACCACCTCCTCGTCGCCCTTCATCAGCGGCGTGACCATGACGTTGCAGCCGTTGGCCACGGCGAAGTTGTGCGAATCCGGATCCCGTGCGGCGATCCAGATCGGCGGAGTGCCGACCGGCTTGGGCACACTGGTGGAGGTGGGGAATTGCCAGACCTCGCCGTCGTGGGCGTAGTCGCCTTCCCAGAGCTTGCGCAGCGCCGGCACCAGTTCGCGCAGGTGCTTGCCACCGGCGGTGGCGGGCAGGCCGCCGGCCATGCGATCGAATTCCACCTGGTAGGCGCCACGCGCCAGGCCCACTTCCATGCGGCCTGCGCTGATGACATCGAGCAGGGCGCATTCGCCGGCGGCGCGCAGCGGGTGCCAGAAGGGCGCGATCAGCGTCCCTGCGCCCAGGCGGATGGTCGAGGTCCGGGCAGCCAGGTTGGCCAGGATCGGCATGGGGCTAGGGGAAATGGTGTATTCCATCGCATGATGCTCACCGACCCAGACGGTGCAGAAACCACCGGCCTCGGCCATCAGGGTCAGTTCGGTCAGCTCTTCGAACAGCTGCCGATGGCTGACGCTTTCGTCCCAGCGTTCCATGTGCACGAACAGGGAAAATTTCATAGCAACCTACCTCTTGTCTTCCACCCCGGCACAGGGGCTCGGGTGTCTCTTGTTGGCGGTACGCGACGGCTCGGCCAGTCGATGTTTTTATTGGTATACCATAATACGCGAACTGGCAAGCAGAGATGTAGCGAGATCTGGTGGCCGTAATTGACCGACCCGACTACCGGCGCGAGGGTTGTTGTGTAATCTGGTATACCGTAATACTTTCTGCTCACCAGGACGACCCGTCCAGCAGGCGTCTTCCACAACTACAACAATGGAATTCCTGGATGTCCGCAGCCCCTCGCTCCGCCGTCGCCATCGAAACCCATACCGTGGATCACGTCGCTCCGGCCGAACGCCACGGCCATAGCCGCGATCTCTTCACCCTCTGGTTCAGCACCAATATCGCGCCGCTGCCCATCGTCACCGGGGCCATGGTGGTCCAGACCTTCCACCTGAATCTGGCCTGGGGCCTGCTAGCCATCGTGCTCGGGCATCTGCTCGGCGGGGTGGTGCTGGCCCTGGCCTCGGCCCAGGGCCCGCGCCTGGGCATTCCGCAGATGGTGCAGAGCCGCGGCCAGTTCGGCCGCTATGGCGCGCTGTTGATCGTCTGCGTCACGGCGCTGATCTACGTGGGCTTCTTCACCTCCAACGTGGTGCTGGCCGGCAAGTCGATCCAGGGCCTGGTGCCGGCGGTGCCCATGCCGGTGGCCATCGTGCTCGGCGCCCTGAGCGCCACCGCCATCGGGGTGATCGGCTATCGCTGCATCCATACGCTCAATCGCTGGGGCACCTGGGTGATGGGCGCCGGACTGCTGGCCGGCTTCGCGATGATGCTTAGCCAGCCCCTGCCGGCGGACTTCCTCACCCGCGGCGGCCTCAACGCCAGCGGCTTCATCGCCACCCTGTCGCTGGGGGTGATCTGGCAACTGAGCTTCTCGCCCTACACCAGCGACTATTCGCGCTATCTGCCGGAATCCGTCGGCATCGCGCGCCCCTTCTGGGCCACCTATCTCGGCGCCACCCTGGGCACCATCCTGGCGTTTTCCTTCGGTGTGGTGGCGGTGCTGGCGGTGCCAGCCGGCGGCGACGCCATGGCCGCCGTGGCCCAGGCCACCGGCTGGCTGGGCCCGGTACTGATGGTGCTGTTCCTGCTCAACATCATCAGCCACAACGCCCTCAACCTCTATGGCGCGGTGCTCGCCATCATCACCTGCGTGCAGACCTTTGCCGCCGGCTGGACGCCGGGCGTCAAGGTCAAGGTGGTGTTGTCGAGTCTGGTGCTGGTGGGCTGTTGCGGCGTGGCGCTGATGGCCTCCGCCGATTTCATCGAGAGATTCATCGGCCTGGTGCTGGCCATGACCATGATCCTGGTGCCCTGGGCCGCCATCAATCTGATCGACTTCTATCTGATCAAGCGCGGCGACTATCACATTCCCTCGCTGTTCGCCGCCGAGGGCGGCCGCTATGGCCGCTTCAACGGCCATGCCATCGCCGCCTATGCGGTCGGCATCCTGGTGCAGCTGCCGTTTGCCAACACCGCGCTGTTCAAGGGGCCCTATGCCGACCTGGTGGCGGGCGCCGATCTGTCCTGGCTGTTCGGGCTGCTGGTGACCTGCCCGCTGTATTTCTGGCTGGCCTACCAGGGCTCGCCGGCCCAGGCCGCCCGGCTGCAGGGCGCCTCTGCACAATGACCGGCACCGCTGCTGCCCGCCACCTTCAATCCCCTCCCGAGGAATCCCGCTCATGTTGCAAGACGCTTCCCTGTTTCGCCAGCAAGCCTATGTCGACGGCGCCTGGATCGACGCCGACAGCGGTGCCACCGTCAGCGTGGACAACCCGGCCACCGGCGAGACCCTGGGCACCATTCCCAAGCTCGGTCGCGCCGAGACCAAGCGTGCCATCGATGCCGCCAACCGCGCCCTGCCGGCCTGGCGGGCGCTGACCGCCAAGGAGCGTTCGGCCAAGCTGCGTCGCTGGTACGAGCTGATGATCGAGAACCA